>MDSZ01219059.1_pt1 | contig 16190 bp, 1 predicted proteins | sample 811201 | NCBI WGS metagenome assembly MDSZ01 (sample SAMN05326647, study PRJNA326480) | marine metagenome | isolation source: seawater | place: Indian Ocean: North | collected 2010
AAAAGCCCTGTGACAGCAAAGTCTGGAGGGTCGTGGGCAACAAATGTGTAGAAAAAATTTTCTTTCAGTTCATAATCCGTGAAGTAACTTCTTTCAGTCGACAATCCATTTGAAGTAAAAATATTACCACTTTGATCAGTCTCAAAAGGAAAGCCTGTCATGTGCATCCCAACAGCTTCATATGTAAGTTCTCGGTTCTCTGGATCGTATGCCTGCAATGGTGGATCTAAAAGTAACCCATTTATGCTGTTTTCGACAACTTGTCGCACAGCATCTAGAACTACAGGTGGTTCTGGAACATCCATGATCTGAATTGTCACCGTACCAATATCGCTTAGAGGGTTAGTGCATAGAATACAATCTTTTACCATAACTTCAACACGGAACGTATGATCCCATATTGTTGTGACCGCCGTATTTTCATAATTGACTCTGCGCGTGGTTTGAATAAAAAACTTGTTGTCGTTCTTAGCAACAATTTTGAAGTATGATGCGCCCCATGACGGATTAATACTCAGGATATGGTATGACAGCTGCTGCGTTGGAAATTCTGGATTTGTTATGCATGGAAGCGAGTTACTATCACACCTATGACCGCAAGATTGAGACGTGCCATCATCACAGAGCATGTCAATATCACGCGCAACTAAAGGCCCTATTACATCAACACCAACGACACCTCCATGGTATACGCCATCAAATACACCTGCACCAGAATAATATGAAAACGAAATGTCCGTAGCAGGTGGATCGTTCAAGACCATTTTACCCTCCCCATCTACACTGTTTAAACTACCCTCGTTTGTAATGTTCTGGAAGTCATTTATAGATGCGTTGTAAATCGACCGATAATTTGGCACCCCATGAATATACACAATGCCCGTCATTTTCATATATTTTGCAGCCAAAAGGACTGTTGCAATCCCGTTTTTAACAAGTATATAATCTATATTGCCAACATTCTCATTTAAGCTTGTGACGAAATTTTCAAGTATGGGGGCAGAGTTGTTAGCTGTTACTTTGATCTTTACTCCAGGGAAAATGCCACCACAACTTATATCATTTGAATCACAATAAGCACCTTCAGAATCCATGACTCGTATTGCTATGATGAAACCTAATGGAGAAAGAGGTCAGCAGAAAATTTGTTAGATCTCGTTATCTACCACATTAGAGGAGTTCAAACTACTTACTTTCACCACTTTTCAAAGATCGTGACTTTAATATTACTTGTCCATTCTCTTCTAGAATAAAAAATACATCAAAGGGATCGAAATTGACATATGGAAGCGACGAGCGAGATCTATGCTTGCAATGACTGGGGTTTTCACACACAATTTGAAATCGCAATGTTCCACCTTCTGGATCAGATGTTATGAATTTAAATGGCGTACCTACATTGCTACCTACTGGATTTTCACCAGTAACAAATATTGTCTGATTCAATCTTTCCGCGTTGAACGTCGGTCTTTCGTTAACATTTCTGATTTGAATATCAATGGTGGCAGTATCGTACAATGCGTATCTTTGATAAGAATCGCAGAAGCAGTTAGTATAATTTGTTAATAGATAAAAAAATAGTTTCTACATACCTGTCTCTAACTCTGATTGGAACAGAAAAGCTCTTTTCTCTTTCAAAATCTATTTTAACTCCACCGACATCAATTATTAGAACCGTAGAAAACATATCATTTGATGCAGCTGTTGAAGGCACTCTAAGATATGATCTTGGCCAGTCTGCGCATTGTCTTACTTGATTCGCCCCACAAGGATTCATATCTGTCGATGAAACAAGTGCAGTGTCTGGTATGTACCATACCAAATTTTCAAATGGATCAGGGTCCTTGCAGTGTATAGGTGTACCCTGGATAGGATCACCCACAGCTGGATTCTCATGAATATAACGAGCATTGTTCGTAATATGTATGAGGGGCCTTTCAAATTCGTTTTTGACTTGAACTTTGACCTGCCCATAACTAGTATGACTAGGATTCCCCACGTCTACTGCCTGGATGGTTAAGCTGTAGCTCGACTGTCTTTCATAATCTAACGAATTTCCGATGAGATATAATTGCCCATGCAAGCAAGTTTCACAGTTCGAAATTCCAAAGGGTCCCTCATGGACTGAGTATAAAATTGATGAAGACGTATCTGGATCTAGCCCAAAAATAACCATTGGAATTTCATTTCTCTGAATGCCGTTTCTAGAAGGTCCTAAAGCATTTTCTTCATACGCTTTATTGTACGCTGAATGTTCGCTTAATGTAAATGTAGAAGAATATAATGTAATTGGCTCATTTATGTCTTCAATGTATACAACAACATTTCCAATGCACTCCAGGCTCATAGAATTGTATGCCCGCGCAGATATTGAGAATATGTAAACATTGTATGCTTCGTAGTTCAGTTTCTCGGGTGATGATGCGGTTTCACCAGTAGTGATCATTCCAGATTCTTGATTGATAACAAAAATATCATTTTGAAAAGTTTCTGGAAGTCTGTAATAACCACAGGTTACGTTGTGCATCGGCATAAAGTTGTAGACACTGGCGTACAAGATACACGCATCTCCTTCACCTGTTAGAAATCTTTCGTAGTTATAGTCCCAACCTTTACAAGTGCCTTTTGCATCTCCACATAGTGACGCACAATCAGCTGGTCTTCGAGCAGTTGGACCAATCACGTTCGTCAAAGTACTTCCATTTATGGCATGATTCTTGATTACATCCCAAGATTTTAACGTACCACAGGTAATACTTTCAAAATGGTTTGATGAAGTCAGACTTGATATGTACATCCAACAACTAATACTTCCTGTGGGGCATCTTGCAATTTCTCTAAACAATTTGCAAATAGTTTTGTTATATTCCCAGCTTCGACAGGATTTTCTCCAGTCGCACTTTTTTTTGCACGATTCTTTAGACCATACGTTGGAGAAAATCCCATCACGTAACAGGGCGGAATTGTTTAATTCACAACTGGTATCTGCAGCTTCTATGAACATCCTTCCAATAATATTGTCAGTGATTGTATATGAAATATCTCCATTTGAATCATCACTAACATAATCAGCTGACGCAGCTGCATAATGCCCGCGATTCGAACTTAATATGGTACCAGGCCTAGAATTTTCTATGATTGTGTAGCTTTGTGTCTCAATCATGTGTGGACAAATAGGACTTTCATTTATATTAACAACGTTTACATCAATGGAACCTTGAACAGATGCACTCGGCACTGTGTGTGACGTAAGGGACGGCGCATCAGTCGCGTTACTCCATGCGTAAATCCTGCCATTATCATTGACGACAAATTCTAATTTATACTTCTGTTTTACTTCAAAGTCAAAATATGGACCTGTTGCATAAATTTGATGGCTATTAGCGTCGATTCGAAAGCCAGTATATCGTTTGGTAAAATTTATCCTGAATTCTTGCATCATCATACGAGAATAAGTACCATAATTATAATTGTCAGGGTCGCTTATATGCAACGGATTGCCAATAGGGTCATTTTCTGTGGTCCCGTTACGTTGCAATGTAACGTGTCCATTTGCAATTTTTGCTGGCTGAAAATCTTCAAACGGATGTACTACTATAGAAAACTCGTGTGTTGACATAATCGGTACATTTCTTAACCTAAATGGGCCACAAGAGTACTTCTTGTCGAGGGATTGAAATTTGACCCACAAACGAGAGGCCGATTCAGTATATACCATACCGTCATATTTTATCGTGTAAACAGAAGCATTACTAGTGTTGGTTTTTTTCTCCATTACTATTCCATTGGTAATTATTTTTAGTTTCTGCGAGTACCATGTTGATTCAACAAAATTTAATTGTCTTGTAAGTATTACTGGCGCTTCGTTAACATCTACGATGAGGATTGTTACAGTCATAATATCATGCAATGGCATCACATGATCATCTTCCACTCGAACATCAATCGAATAATTATTTTTCATTTCAAAATTGAGATAAGAAACAACTTCGAGTTGTCCTGAACATTGATCGATTGAAAATACAATGTCATTGCTCTGGAATTCAATACTAAATAGATGACTTTGTGTGGTGTCTGGGTCAAAAACGAGTATTGGGTTTCCAACTGGAGAGCCCTTGCTAGCATCCTCCTCAATATATCTGACATTATCTCGTGGTAGTGCAAAAGACAACGATGGATCGCGTCCAATTAAAGGAGCTTCGTTTGCATCGGTGATTTGGACCTGGATTAAGCCTTCGACAAAATGATTCTTAAAATCAGACACTTTGACGTATACTTCATAATTTGGTTTCGACAGAAACGATAGTTGTGACGCTGTAGACTGACGATCTCTCAGAACAAGCATAGTCGCCCGTTCTTTTGCGAGTAGATCAGAATGAGTTTGATCAACGCTAAATACACGGGTGCCGTATATTCGTAATGATGCCAGCTTCAAGGTATTAATTGAAGCTTTTTCGTAACAGTTATAATCCGTCGACGCAGTGCGATGGATACTACCTGTATTGCCCGTTTTCCAAAAGGAACAACGACCATTGCTTATTTTATAATTAAATCCTTCACAATCCGGATGATTGCCACACGTGTTCTTACATTCATCTACACTAGAAGATTCACCAGCAACAAGTAAACCGAAATTTGTGGCTGTTCCGTCTGCCCACGATGGCGCAATATCACTGCCGCCACAATCAAAGTTGTTTGTGACTTCCCAGGCATACGAATTACACGACAGATATTCGAATTTCATCGTAAAAAACCGTGCAGAGGTCTTATTAAAATTTGTCAGGATATCTCGTCGATCCTTTACACCGCACGGAAAATTAAAATTTTTATGATTATTCGTAAGTTGTTGTAAATTTTCATTGGCAGCGTCAAGAGCATCCACGATAATACGCGTCGGAGAGTAGAAGCCCTTCCATGTTAACTCAATTTTTTTGAATTCCATTATCTTCAACAAATCAATATTGAGCCATACAACGCTTGTAGCAGTATGCCAATACGTGTCAAAATTTTCAACCAAAATATTCTGCAGTAGATTTTCAGTCGTAGAGTAAGAGTCGGAAGAGATTACCACTGCTGTTTTAACCAGATTTTGGGGTTCTTCTAGAACAATTTCAAAATTTAATTCTGAATAGGCATGTGAACCTTCAAGATCCGGATCTGTAGCAGAAATAACACCAACTGCACTTCCCAGGCTCAATGTCTCCTCAATCTGGAAGCTTTTTGGACCTATGTAAACAGGGCGATCATTCTCATCGAGAATATTAACATTTACAGTAGCAAAAGCAGTCAAACCACTGTCATCGGTAGCGAGTATTCTGATAGCGTAAAGCTTTTGAATTTCGTAATTAAAATTAAAATCAATTTTTGGAATAATTCGAGAAACAGGCTGTTGTTGCCCATATATTCTAACGTCATAGACAAAAGCCGTAGTGCTCAAGTAACACGGACTGGAAACATAAGCAGCTACTACAAAAACTTTGTAAGATCCTACATACACATCAATATGACGGAGCTCCCATGACAACGTAGATTCAGATGGATATAATATTAGATCATGTGGAGATTGTAATACTTTACCATTCCTGCTCCATAATCCAAGACCTATAAGACCCTCTGTATGGTTCCACATAGATGAAACTTTGATCCAGGCTTCGAGACGCACAGTACCAGTCAGAGGTGGCCTAATATTGCGTATAGGATGCAACTCCATGAAGGTGTTACATAGCTGCTTTGAGATTGTGTCGCTAAGCAAATCAACTTCGTCATGGGGAAGCAGGTGAGGGTTTCTTTCAGGGCTAAATTTTAAAGCAGATATTGAAAAAGGCAAAGGCGAATTAACTTCGCTCACTACTTCAAAGGACCACAGACCACAGTGTGAAGCACTCCTCCTACACCAATAAACTGTACTTAATTCATCGCCATTATCATAGAATCGTATAATTCTTGACATTGAAAAAGTAAAGTATTGTGGGAAATACATTTTGTATGGATTGTACAATACGTTTTCCATCGTACTTTGAGTCTTTGGGTATATCTCGAACAGTTCCTGGACATTAGTATTCTGATCATCAATATCTAAATGGACTTTATCATTAAGATCAACATCGTACGCGCGTATAAGGCTCAAACTATCGTAGTCATCCGTGTAAAGTTCCATGTAATCTACATATACTATAGGAAATATAGTTTTTCCAAGCCTCGGAATGGTTAAGGTGATATTAGTGTCTACACTTTTTGAAAATACAGTTTCAATTGATTCTGAAATAACCCAATGTTCAGACACAGGTGCGAGAATAACCCGATTGCTTGAATACGTTATCTTCACATGAAATTTAATGAATAAATCACTTGTTGGAACTTCAACCTTATATCTGAGTCTCAATTTAATTGATGAAGACCGCTTTACTAAAGAGGCCGGAAAGATCCAACGCAATTCACTATTTACTGAATTAAATTTATAATATGTTCCAAAATAAGCTACATTGTTGGGAAACGAATAGGGCCGTGCATTTATGTGAAAAAATAGGACATTTCCTGGCGCAGTATCTTGCATCGGAGTGCAAGTGTAGAGAATCTTACACGTTTGCGTACTACTATCAAAAGCAAAGTAACTACACTGTGCATTTTCCAGACAAACATAAAAGCAGGCTTCAACGCTCACAACCGGAGTTTTTAGATCCAGTGTATACCACCACTCTCCATAATACTCTGCACATACCTTAGTATCCTTTATGTATCGGTAAAAATGTTTTGGCGAAAAAGTATTATCCGTGTCAATTTCACCCGCAGACATCACTAGCCGCTCGTTGATTCCAGACGCGCTGTACAATCGTTCGTTGTTACCCGTAAAGATTTCAATATATAAAATCGTAGGGCCAATTCCCATACCATGCCACCTAAGTTTAAGTTCGCGACTAAGCAGGTTTTGATCTATGGCATTGCTAGGAAAATCAACAACCAATGGATCTGTATACTTTGTTACGGATGAAGTCGATTGGAGTTTCACCATATACCTCTTTCCAATGCCATCGATTTCAATACTTAATTCACACGGAGGCATACAAAAATTTGTGTTTTCATAGGCTACTCGTACGTTCATGTTTCGTGTGCCAGCAAGTGAATCATATAGCACATCCCATATTGCATAAGAAATATTGGTAGTACCCCCAAAAGTAACTGTATCTCGAAATGCAGATGTGACATTGTCAGCAGTTCGAGCTTCGCTTGCAGGATACAAACGAAAGCTTTTAAACTTCGCGATTTGTACAGAAGTAGCTTTATCACTACGTCCACCATTGTCGTTTAAATTTTCTGGAATTTGTGGGCATGCAGCAACAGAATTATCTGCTGCACATGAATTTATGAAAATTGGAGGTTCATTTACATCCAAGATATCGATCAGGATTGGAACGAGTGTTTGTAGACCTGTAGAGTCTTTTACAGCCACCATAAATCCATACGTTCGACTTACTTCGAAGTCAAGAGTGCCATGGGGTCCGCCACGAATGGAAGATCCCAAAGTTACTCTCCCAGTCTCGTAGTTGACAGAAAAAATACTTGAAACAGGTAGTTCTGTCTCTCCATCAATTAATTCTGCATTATTTAGACACGCAGAGGTCACCTCACCAGTATAATCCACCCCTTCGGTTGAAAATCCAATTTCATGTATTCGGTGTTTCATAGGCGAACTTGCTGCGTAATGTAGAATTATTTCTTGATCCAAAGTATGCCCAAGACCAATTGAAATGGTAGCATGTTTGCTTCCTCCACTTGTACTTAAGATTGCCTCCTTGCTGTGATCCGAAAAGAGCAAAATTTCATTAATCTGTACTTGTTTGCAGCCTGAATCTTTATGTATTTTGGAGCCATCAAGACCAGTCTCAAGTATTTTTATACGAAAACTTCTATAGGATTTAGGATTTAAACCAAAACTATGTTTTCCTCCAGAACATACTGTAAGGCCATGGTTGGAACAAGAGTTCGAAGAAGTTGAATTTTCCTTCTCAACGAGCAGAATATGTTCCCAATGACCAAGATTCGCATCTAAGGTGCCGTCTATTTGATAGCTAAATGGAAAGTGTAGTGTAGACGAAGAATAAATTTGGATTCCATATATCGTGGTGACTTCCTCGAAGCTCATTAAGATCCACGTCAAATTCTTGTCGCATCTAGACAGAAAGTAGGTATCTAAATTTCCATCGAAAGCCGCATTCACTCCATATTCCCCTGGAAAAACAGCGGATACTTGCGTGCTTGAGGCCTTGCACCTAAGTGTAATTGGATTTTCAATTTTTAACCAGAACGAACGTATTTCGTCTTTGTGAAGCAAGCTTTCTGCGTAGCTAGTAAATATGTCAGAAACAGCATCTTGCCTATCGTGGTAATTTTCGTTTACTTTATGCAATTTTGCCTCATTTTGTTGTCGCCCTATCCCTAATGTAATCTCATATTCGATATTAAGTGAAAATCTGTCTTGAACTTCATGCCATAGTTTCCCATCTCTGTTTGTTGAAGCTGCAGAGAGGAGTGACAAAACAATAGGGCCAGATGCCCTTACGCCAAAATAAAGCGCAACAATTTCAGATCTTCTGTACTTAGGATGAACTTTGACCGGAAGCTTTGTCTGTAGTCTCGAGTCTAAATGAAATCCCCAACAAGATCCTGCAGAGAATATTGTATTAACAACGCCTTCTTTATAAAGTTGGAAAGTGTGCACTTCATCAATGTCATTATCTTCAAAAACGTCTCCCCGTAATAGGTTTCCAATAACAACTGTACCTCCATATGAGTTTTCAGTGATTTCATAACGGTTGGGTCTAGATGATATTGTGAAAGGTGGGACATTGGCATCAAGAACCGTACACGTAAAAGAAGCTCTTTCTCCTAGTTCAAAGTTGTCAATGACGTTGATGGTTATTTCAATTTGGCTGTTACTCAAAGATTCAAACTCGAATGAAACTAATCTGCGCACAACATATTCAATAGGTCTCGACGCCCCAAAGCTTTCTGCCGCCGGTAAGCTTTTGTCCGAATCGTAAAACAAATTATAATTCTTCCATTCAATAATATCAAAAGCATTTGGCAGAGTTTGATCATTAAGATTTTCATCTATGATATAAGAGTAGATTTGCACGGTAATACCATGGCTTTGCTGCAGTTCATCTGGATCAGTAACATTAACATAACCAAGGGTAACAGGGCCTCCATCAAACCCATTTGTTTTCCAAGTGAGTTTTTGATTAATCTGTTCCAAACTTGGCGCTTCATTTCTATCGGCGATGTAAACTTGGAGCTCACAAAAACTTTTTTCTTCACCAGGCCCATCATCATCGGCGATCACCACCACTTTGTGATAAAATTGTTGATGAGAAAAAGATTGAAATGTCAGACTTTGAGATACGGCGATGAGGTTTGCAATACAACATGTAGCATGTCCTGATTGTGTGATGCCACCATCGGAATATAGACATTCACTGCACGAAATTGCTTGAGGCCATGTACTGCTGGATCCAAAGGTCGAACCCCCTATTACATTAATACGTACATTTTGCATCATCTCGTGCATATTTTGACGCGAATCTTTTAGCTCGATATCGTAAGTATCCATAAAACGTGTTATCAAACGAGGAGACTCTTCCAAGGGATTTTTCAGTCGATATTCTAAAATAGCGCGAGGAGCATCACAATTTGTGAAAACTGGAGGAAAATTCTGTTCTTCTAAAATTAGTGTGACTAAGATGTACGTGAGAGTATATCCGTCGCTTACTGATATGTTCAAAAGATATTCGTAATCACCAAGACTTTTTAGACTATCTTGACTTCCTTCATTTGCAGAGTTATAAAGTTGTATTGTTTCCCCAAATGCTTGTAGACTGAATATATCTGATTGGTTAATCGGCATTTCCCACATGCTATTTGCACCAGATGTTCTACTTCTCTGAGATAATATTCTAAAACTTAGAATATCATCAGTATCTTCATCCGAGAATGAAATTGATACCCCTGTATATTCGCCAAAGCGACAATTTTGGCGAGCGGAAAGGCAAATGTCTGACTCAGCTAGAAGATACGAACACCGGTCATAACCGTTATCGCTATTTGCTTCAGCAGTCGGTCGGATCAAAAGGGGAGGATCATTACGATCATGAACAAAAATAGTTATGGCACCAGTGGACGATAGCCCGGCGGCATCGAATACCTTAATTTCTATATTATGCGTAGGGGATTCTTCATAGTTCAAACTCGTACCGTTGTACATTTTTATGTCAAAGAAATATGGATTGCTGCATTGCAGCTTATTTTGATCGACCACATCTGTTATAAACAAATTACATGAGCTTAGACTATCATATACTCCTTCAAAAATATTCGTTTGAAAAAATACATTGTTGCAATACACCAAATATTTGTCGCCCTCGATTTGGCAAGACCATTCATTGGATGTGTTGTGAACAATTTCGATCACATCACTTAAGCCAGAGGGAACAGATGTGCCAAATAGTATCTGTGTATTTCCTTGATACGTTAACTTGTTAATGTCTTCATCAGGATCTTTTATGCACAGGGAATGCACATAATATTTCCCTTGCGATTCATCATATACGGTATTTATGAAAGCTGCAACAGCATTTTCTGGAACATCGTATCTCGTGTTTACTATTAGGCGAGGCGCTTCATTTATATCAGTTACTGAAACTGTAATAGACATTGCATCCTTTAAGCCACCAGAGTCAGTCACTACAATAGATATTATGTACTGCTTTACCAATTCGAAATTGCAGTCATCAATTACCACCAAATTTGGCGTCAACGAAGTAATAGCGAAATTAGAATTACCGGAATTCGGGTAAATACGCGAAACTGAGAAATCGAGATTACCGATGTAATCATATGAATCATTGTCAGTAGCCAGCATTTGCAGGTCAGCTAATGACACACCGGCAGTACCTTCGTCGACAACAAGAGCTTTTGAAGTACTTAAACTACACGATGAAGTGCAATTCTCTAAAAACATACGGTTTTTGGAAACACTTAATCGATGGAGAATCCCATCAAATTTCATCCCAAACCCATCTCCAAACAGTATGTCACCTTCATCATAAATGTTTCCAGCTGCTGGAACAAACTGACTCCCTGATGTACTCTCAATACCATTTGCAAATACTTGAATAGCTCTTCCACCACGAACTCTTTCAATAATTATAGTTCTGCGATTTTTTACATTTTTATACATATGCTGGTGAGAAAATGTCTTAATCGCCATCGTTGTCCCATTCGCTATTTTGATTTGAGTCGTCGATGGACTTGTTGCAATTATGTTAAGACCGACACTGCTGCTATCAGTAATTATGCTTTGAAAAGATATGGAACCATATAAGAATGGGCTTACGTCGTGCATTTGAGTTGTTTCGATTTGAAGGACAACAGTTTCTCCATTTATGAAGTCTTTAACCTTTCCTTTATTCACTTCAACGGTGTAAGTAGACGAAATCAAACGGATTGCAGTATCAACCATATGCAAATTAGACTTGAAAAATGGAGGCTCATTAACATCTACTACTGATACCAGTATCGGTACTATATCGCTCTCCAATTGACCAGGGGCACGAAATGTCATGTCTCTTACCTTGACTTTTAGTGTAAACTCCTGATATTTCTCGTAGTCAAATAAAGATGCATCGCCAACAGCCAAAGTACAGTCCGAGACATATTCATTAGTGGATGTCCCATCATTCCAGGTGAAAGGTGCTCTCGAATTTTCAAGTAGATTTCCACCTGTAATTATACATTGATAGGTATCGCCATAGTCGTTATCCGAAGCTTGTATTGCAGGCAAAATAGCAGTTCCACGTTCACTGTTTTCATAAATAGACCTTTGCATAGAATCAGTGACTACCGGCCTTTCATTTCGATCTACGATTTCGATGTTGATGACCCCAGCAGCACTTGCACCTTCTTTGTCTTGTACTTCAATGGCAATACTATATGATGGAATCGTTTCAAAATCAAGGTTCACGTATTCCTTTTGCAAGATGCACCATGCATTACATCTTGCATCATTTGCAGAACTTACTAGCTTCCAGAAATTTTGCCAGTTTTCTGGAGTAGACACTGAAGTATCCACCTTTACGGTGTGTAGTGATGATGTCTTTTTGTAAAGGGACGCTACACCGATATCAACTATTTTGATAGTTTTCGTACACACTGAGTGAGTTTCGCAACGAGTACCAAAGTGTACATCTTCATACCACGTGATGGCTGTACATTGTGGTATCTTTGCGCAAACACTTTGGCAGCGTTGCACACTAGGCACGCTGACATAATCAGAGCTCCTGTTGCCATTCTTTTTGCATGTTAAATCATCACCGATTTTGATCATGGTTCCATCAAGGTCTAGTGCTGTAATTTGAATAATATTCAATAAGGAGTTTTCATTAAATTGGTATGAAGTGTCATGCAAGAATGGCCGATCATTCTCATTTGCTATACTTAGGTGTATTCCTCCATGCTTCGGATGATAATACTTAAATATCATGACATCTTTTCTGTTGTCTTGAAGACCGGCAAGAGGAGGATCCAGTTTATACAGTATAACGTTTTTTCGTGTCGTATTCGAGGGTTGGCCTTCGGAATAGCATCGTTTACTACTGCCGTAGAGATTATGCCCAAAAAACTCGCAGGAAAAAGTACTATTGGGAATGTTGTCATTTATCCAGCGATACTTGCTGTTTTCTCCAGATGTTTCTTGATTAGAAGATAACGTGTCTATTTTGGATGCTTCTGAAAATAGAACCCACTCAGAATTTGTCATACAGCTGCTAAGATCCTGTGCGAAGCAAAATTCATGAGGTTTTGACGTTAGGCCCATACCTTTCAGATATTTCATTATAGTTAGTTTAATTACATGTGTATAAAAAAATGTAGCTTTTGCAATTTACTTACCGCCTTTAGTGTCATCGTATTCCGTTGAAGTGCGTAGGAATAAAACTGGTTGATATATTGACTGCATGTCAATAAACTTGTAGTAGTGGAGACCATTGAAATTTTGAATATTCATGAAAACACATAGTTTGTCGAGTGTGCATGAGTAGCTTCCACTTATCTTTGTACTATAGTATACTTCGTTTGGATATGTTCCATGATTGTTGGAATATCGATAACAACCAATAAAATCGTAGTTTCCAACAGGAGCGTAAACCTCGGAGCCCCACTTAAAGAATCTATTCGAATCAGCGTACAACATACACTCTGAGATGCTAAGACTTGAAATTCCTATTGTGGGACTACCAGAACTTACTTCTACAAACGAAGTTAGTTTTCTGATACTGTTAATTTCTGCATCAGATACCTTGGCGAACCCAGCTTTTATGTTTCTCATTACTTTCGACATATCTCCGACAGCATTTCGTGTCGGAGAATAGGCACCTGCGATATTTACAATTGGTATCCATCTTAATCCATGCGAAAAACAACGTTGATTTTCATCTATTCCGGGGCAACTAATAGATCCATCTTTGTCTACTGTCCATGAGTTATGAAAGATTCCATCAACAGCATTAAAATGATTCAAGTAAGAAAGACCATTGCCTGGTCGCCATTTGCAAAACCGCATGGACTCACTATGACATGTTTCATAATTTTCGCTCCATCCAAAAGACAATTGTGTATCAACAAATTTTTTTTGTGTCCGTAAGAAAAAAAAAGATTCGGCATTATTGCCTTTCAGTGTAAGTGCATCTTCGTTATAATATATTTCTTGTGCTATTTTGTAATAATTATATCCATCGAAAGTATCTATAGCGTTTATATCATTGTCACTAAGCTTGGCAAATCCGACTTCGGACGGAAGGTTCTGCAAATTGTTTGGCAGAAACTCCGCGGATGTAGGATTATACTTATCATGATATTGTAATATCTTCTTCCAGCGAAAAGCAGGCCACACTATTTCATCTTTACATTCTTGACTACTGGCACTCCATTGTGATTGTACAATTTGAATTCCAAGTTGAACTGACCTTTGAAAATTAGCTAAGTTTTCAAAATCGATTGCTGCATGATTGGGAAATGAAATTGAGCCATCGCATGATGATATACAAAATTTAGGATTTAGGTCATCATTACAGAGAGAATGTTGATTCAGCATACGAAATTCATGGGAATTGAGTGTTTTTGACCATATTTGAACATTTCCTATCCAACCATTGAAAAATGAATTAAAATTATAATGACCAATGTTTACATGATTTGATGAAACGACTGCATTGGTAACTGAAGGGAAATCTTTGGCTTTCAATACCCCATTTACGAATATGCACCTACTTCTACCATCATATTGCACAATAATATGATGCCATTTGTCTTTAAAATCTATGTCGTCACCCAAAAGTGGGGTTGACAAAGCAACTGCATTCGCACTCCCAATCCACCTATGATGCACAGCATTGTTTTGGATATATATTGAATTCACATAGATCGTCTCATAGAGTTCGAATCCATTTATAATCATGTCTCCATGCTTGATAATATTTTTCAATTCGAAATCGCATACGCAATAATTTTCATAAAGGATACCAAAGTAAGCAAATGCTCTACCTTTCCAATCATTACATGCCGCCTGGCATGTTACCGGAGTATACACAGTTTCATCCCCATCTCTGTATGGCCCAAACCGCATTGCTTTGTCATGAACATTCTCTTCAAATTTGCCCATTTTCCTCCACCTTACACGTTTGTAAAGACCATAGAGAGGAGCGTACATGACCAAAGAAGAGCAGTTACTATATTGTCGCACACATAGACACCTTCCAGTGTTTGAATCAACGGCAAACCAATTTGGGGAACATGTCATAGGATAGTTATTTTGAAGTTTCCTCACGCAATCCATGTGATTTATTTCACCGTCGTTCAACACAGTAGCAAATATTCCATTTCCATCTATGTCTGCGGCCCAAATACTATCCAAACATATGTGTGATTTAGATGCAATTTCATACTTTTCAAAATTGTAATTTGTAGTAGTTGGTAAAACTTTGAATCTTTCACATCCAGGCCACTGAGCACCTGGACAAGCTGCACAAGAAACATGTTGCGACCACGAGCCATCTTTTTTAACGCCACGCCAATTATTTGGCTGCGAACATACTCTTCCACATCCAGGAACGTTTTGGTGTGTTTGATTGCTAAATTGACAAAACGAATCAGAGCTGGGAGGAATTTGATATGGTATATATCGAGAGTGCTCATGTCCAACTCCAATATTTTGCGAGACGCCGTTTGTATAATAATAGTCATTTAGTTGTGTACCCCAATTGACAACATGTAGCTTTTCGTTGATTAAATTTGTGTATTTTGTTTTCTGCCAAAATCCATTTATTTGACTGGTTGTCAACGCTTTATTCCAAATGACAAATTCAGAAATCATACCAGGCGATTGGTTGTCGTGCCCTATACTTTTCAAACAGTCGCCAGTGTGAACTTCATCAATATTAGCAGCGAGAACTGGGGACATTTCCTGATTTCCTATGTAAATCCTTGTCTTTCCAGCAACATCCCCATATGAAATGGAGGTAGATGAGCCTTCACCGACAAGTACAATCAATTGCCATTGTCCCTTTAGGACCTCGACCTGGCCACTAAACCAGTTTGCATCACTCTTTACAAATGACCCTAGAGTGTAACGCTGATTGCTTGTGGCTTTAATTCGTATCCAATCGGCATTTACTCCACTAAATGATGTTCTCCATCCTGACACAGATGCAGATGTGTCAAAGTAAATCCAGTGAGCAAGGGTGTAATATTGCCTTAGGCATACCACCCCCCCCCGGCTTTGTTTCATTTTATCCATAAGTTCCCATCCATACCTTCCGTGAAAGAATCTTGGAGCATGACCATGATTTCGCCATATAGTATTTCCACGATTGTCAGTGATGTTGGCGATACCCCCTAGGTTATCCTTTGCATTTACCTCTAAGTCTGGAGAAGGTGGTACTTGGATATTACTATATTCTAAATGATCATTGTCTATACATGTAATAACACCAGCTCGCAATGATGGTAAAATCTCCCAATCAATTGGTAGAAAACGAAGGTATCTTCCATAATACGACTTTGAAAAAAATAAGATGACGCGGTTGACGTTGTCACTATTTGCTGCAAATATTCTGCCTTCATCAACATCATACCAATTTATG
>MDSZ01156687.1_pt1 | contig 16189 bp, 11 predicted proteins | sample 811201 | NCBI WGS metagenome assembly MDSZ01 (sample SAMN05326647, study PRJNA326480) | marine metagenome | isolation source: seawater | place: Indian Ocean: North | collected 2010
GCGATGGAGCGGAGATTGGCCGGGGAGTTGTGGGGCCGCGGGGCGGGCCGAAGTGAATGCAACTCAACGGCCTGCACACGCAGTTTTCGCACCAGTTGTACAGACCGCTGGATTGTGCTGTGTGGAAATTCCTAGTGAGATCACGGCCCTTACCTTCGGGGCGCGCCCTTTCATCCCAGAATCGAGGCTCTACGAGTTACTCAACCAGAGGCGGATAATTTTAAGCATTACTATCGGTTCCGGGCCGTCCCAAGCCACTGTCGCCCTCGGGCTTCACGGGTGATGAAAACGGAACGGGTGAGTGCAAACCAACGGCCTAAAGTGCTCATAAAGTGTCTGTACTAGAATTCGAGCGATGTTTTGATTCCTAGATCGGCGTCCCCGAGGGGGTCGCGAACAGGGGGAGGGAGGGCACCAAAAGCGTAAACGCGTAAAACGCGTAAAGTTACCATATATGGGTCATCTTACCAAGTATAATCCCATCTTACCAAGTATATAATGGCTGTGAGCCGTCCCGGGGCCGTTCTCTACTGAGACGGAAAACCTCTCAGAGCTTCTCAGTGACCCCGGTGATGCAGGAGCGAGGTAGTGCGCAATTCCGTCCCTCCCAAGGCCACTGTCGCGCTTGCGCTTCACGGGTCGTTAAGCGGCTACTGCAAAGCGCTGCCGGCTGGTGATGACCTATCCTATTCGTCGTGCTGCGTGCGCCGTTGCGCACTACCCGCGCTCCTGCATCACCTCCTCCAGCTCGTGCAGGTGCTGCAGCATCAGGACCGCCTCGTGCTTCGAGCGCTTCGGCACGGGCGCCGTCGCCTCCGCGGAGGCTCCCGCGTCGGGCGGGTCGCCAGCAGCGGGCCGGGCCAGAGCCGATTGCGCGCACTCGGCTGCGGCGGAGGACTGCAGCACCGCCGGCTGCCCGGCGACGAGCACGTCGGGCACCACGAGCGCGCCGCCCGACGAAGAGGCGCCGTCGAAGACACCGCCGGCCGATGCCGCCGGGGCCGACGACGGCAGGCCGCCCGCGCCACCGTCGCGCTGGATCGACATCAAGGAGTGCTGCGCCTGCCTGTTGAGCTTGGTGCGCAGCTTCCGCGCGCCGCGTTGGTCGACGTCGCGGGTGTTCCTCACCGTGGTTGCCCGGTGCGCGCTCGGGTCGGGCATGGGCGGCAGGTAGTCGGGGACGTGCGGCGGCCGTCCCTCCGCCGAGCCCCTCGACGCCGCCGCTGCCCCCTCCACGCGACGGGCGCCGCCGCGACCGAACTGCGGGAGCGCGTCGTGCCCCGCAGGGCCGAGGTCGGGAGCAACGCGCTGAAGGTCGCGCAGCGCGGCGATCGGACCGGCTCCGACGGCGCTCAGCCCCAAGAGCGCGTCACTCAGGTTCGCGTGGGTGCGCCCCGCGTGCTGTGCCGCCTGAGAGCCCACGCTGCCGATGGTGCGCACATAGCACTCGAACACATCCACGAGCGACTCGAACGCGGACTCGTCGACCGCGTCAGCCATCGTGGACAGAATGCCCGCGAGCGACACACGCAGCACCGGCGAAAGGGCAGCGCTCCCGTCCCGTCGCTCGGCCGCGCGCGGCATCACGCAGCTGAGGTGTGGGACTGAATTCCTAGGAATTCCTACCTACAATGTGACACTGTGCCGGCGGCTGGCGTGATTGGCCCACACAGCGCGAGTCTCCGCGGCGCACCGTGGTGCCGTACATGGGCGTCTCAGTCGTGCATGAAGATGCGGCTCGCGATATCGCGTACGATCCAATCGACGCCTGATGCAAGCCCGCTGCCGGTGAACGCACTGCAGCTCTCGATTCGCCAGTGGCGCTTCTCGACCGCGTCGAGCTGTAGCTCTGCTCGTACCTCGTCCGCCGTGAGCGCGCCCTCGATGTCCTGCTTGTTGGCGAAAATGAGCAGAGACGCGCCGGCGAGCCTCTGAGGCGCGCGCGCGCGTCAGCACGGCAGCAGTCGGGCGTTCGCGGCGAGCAGCGCGGCGGAGGTGGCGGCGCGGCGTGTGCGCACCTCTTGCTGGAGCAGCGCTTCTAGCTCCGCCCTGCAGTCGTGCAGCCGCGCGCGGTCCGCCGAGTCGACGACCCAGATGAGTCCATCGGTCTGCTCAAAGTAGTTGCGCCAGTACGAGCGCAACGACGTCTGGCCGCCGACGTCCCAAATGTTCAGCTTGAAGCCGCGGTACTCGAGCGTCTCGATGTTGAAGCCGAGCGTCGGTGGGATCAAGTCGATGTCCTCGCCGTTGAACTTCTTCACAACGGTCGTCTTGCCCGCGTTGTCAAGGCCAAGCATCAGCAAGCGCACTTCGCGCTCCTTCTGCTTCTGCTTCTTCAGGATAGTGAGCAACCCCTGCGGCGGGCGAGCGCGAGGCGGTGAGCGCGGCCGTGGCACCGAGGCGCGGGCAGCGCGCGCCGCACCATCAGTTTTGCGTCGCGCGTTCGGGGGTAGACTCATAGGAATTCGTAAGAGCTCACGGTAGTTTACTCAGCAGCAGTAACAGCCATCCGAGACGCCCGCGTGCTCCGCGCACCGTCATTCAGCTCCGCTGGGTTGCAGCTCCGCCAGCCCACGCGTCCTCCCGACGAGCGCCACCTGGAAATTCACTATCATGATCTTCGCGGACGCTCTGGCCGATGAGGAGGCGCGCCAGACGACGCTTCGTGCCGAGAAGGAGGCTCTCGTTGCACTGGTGCAGGAGGAGATCGCTCGTCAGGCAGACACACTGCCGCCGTCGGCGTCAGGGGCGCCGATGCCGCACGTCCTTGAGGTGCGCAGTAAGGTCGGAGGCAAGCGCGAGGCGCTGCTCCGCGCTTTCCGCGCACTCGACGCCGACAACAGCGGAAAGGCCGGCGAGGCGCGAGCGCTCCGCGTGCTTGGGATGTGCGGGCTGCAACAAGTGACGCCCGCGGAGCTTCGGCACCTCTTCCGCTTCGTTGACGCGGACGCGCAGGGCCGCATCGATTACGAGGCGTTCGTGCGAGCGATGGGCGTGGGGCAGGATGCGCAGGAGACGATGGACGCGAAGTTGCGCCAGAAGTGCGCGGCGATGCTCAAGGTGCTCGCCGGCGCGGACGCCCAGGGGCGGGGGCTGCTGACGGTGCCGCAGATGCGCGCGGCGTTGCGGCACAATCCGCCGGCGTTGCGCCTGTACCTTGACCACGAGGAGATCGAGCGCGTGCTCGGCGAGGCGGCGCGGCAGGTGGGCAACACGCATTCCATCGACTACCACGAGTTCGTGCGCCGCGTCGTCGGCGCGCGCGCCGCGCCGTGGTTTCTGCAGGGCCGCTCACACCGATCGTCGATGCACTTGATCCTCGCGGGCGCCGACCTCGGCGAGCTCGAGCCCAACGGCGACCACCTCCACCGCCAGGCTGCGTTCCTAAACGCAGACGGCACGTTGGCCGAGCGCAAGCGGCACGTGCTCCCCGCGTCCGCTGGCGACAACGAGCGCCCGTTGGCCAAGCGCCCGCCGAGCGCGCCGCCGCCGGCGAGGGGCGCAGCAATACGCGGGCTGCTTGCGACGCCGGCGCACAAACTGACGGCCGCGCAAAAGCTCAAGCTCGACGAGGTGCTCAACGTGGGGCCGATGCCCCTGGGGTACCCTGCAGGAGGGCAAAAATCCACGGGAAGCGGGGCGCCGCGTCGGGGTCGCGCGTCGCTCCCGTCGCTGGCCTCGACGTCGACGCTGCGTGCTGCGAAGGCGTGGCGGCCGGCGGGGGATTCTTAAACTTCGCGGTGAGCTGCAAGTTCAGCAGAGCTCAGCTCTATCAGCGAGCGTGCTTCCAGTCTAAAGCGCTACCAATAAACACTTACTTACTTACTAGTCTAAAGTAAAAATTAGTACGGACGCCTCGATCTAAGTGACTGTAGCCCACGGCGTGTGAGACCCAGGTGAGAACGCTCCTACTGTGTACAAGACGTCTCTCGGGAAATCCTATGATCCCGGCCGCAAGCGAGCCGCCTGCCTCCTCCCTAGACTCGTTCTATAAGCTCGCGCATCACGACATCGCTGCGTGGGGCACGGCATCGATCGCATCGTCAATCTTGCTCATTGCAACGTACGGTGCGCTCCCGGATGTGCGGCGCACGCCAGGCTGGCAATTCCTGTACTCCTCCATTTGCGAGATCTTCGTGTCTGGCGGCTTCGTCATTCTCTCCTCCATCGAGCACGGCGACGCCGACCGGTCGACCGCGTTGCCGGACATTGAGCACCTCGTGTGCGCCGAGTACAAGCCGCTGCTCGGCAGCGTGCTGGCGTTCGACGCCGCGGCAAACAGCTGGAGGCTGCTTATGTACGTCGACCTCATTGTGGTGTACCACAACCCGTTCCGCCCGAACACGGCTCGGCCACTCTATCACGTCGTCGTCGCTGCCGTCGCCTCGCTCTGGGCACTCGCGGTGTCGCACACGACCGTGCTGTGCAGCGCAGACTCAGCCAACGCCACGGACGACGCGTCGCAGCCGGCGGTCATGCGCGACGGTGTCAACGTCTTCACGCTGACTTGGGGCCTCGTGTATGCGCCTTTCCTGCTCTTCGTCGTCCTCGGCAGCACACTTTCGCTTGCGGTGCAGGCGACGCATCTCGCGCCGCAATACCCAAGGAGCCACGCCGCATCTGGTAGTATGGCGGTCGGATTTCCCGACCGCTGTGAGCTGACGTCGCGTACTCCGTCGCGCAGGCGCTACTCTCGCGAGATGAATCAAGCCGCACCGTCTTCTCTCGCCTCGCCCGGCAGCGCGTCATGCAGCATTGCTTGCTGTATCTCGGCTTGTATATCCGGCAACGAGACGAACCCAGCATCGGGGCCGGCGCTGTTCGCGAGACCGTACACTCGCCCCTGTAGGTACGGCGTGCTCCTCGGCCTACTTGCAGTCGGCTACGCCAACTTCCAGCTCCTCTCTGCGACGGAGCACCCGTCACTACGAGGGGTCTTCATCCGCGTCACCGCCGCGCTCACCGCCGGCCGCCCCGTCTTCGGGTTTCTCGGCTGGTCGCGGGCGGCCGCGGACTCGGGAGACCGCCGACATGCCCAACCCGAACCCAGACCTAAGCTCGCCCCACCCCGCTGCAGGTCGCTCATAAATCGCGTGCCGCAGCGCGCGATCAGAAGACAACCTTCGGTGGAGGGTGGTGACGCACGCGCGTCCGGTCATCATCACAGTCGCAGTGCCTCGCTCACCGGCGGTGTCCATGGCAACCTCACCGGCAGGTCGTTGCTGCGGGCGCTGCAACAGCCTCTCCTTGCCACCGAGGCCATCGATGGCAGCGGCGGCGGCGGTGGCGGCGGCGGCAGCGATAAGTCGGCAGCCGTGGCGGGCGACGTCGAGCGAGCCGAACCGCCGAGCGGCGACGCAGCCGATTGGCTTGCGCGCAGACCGCGTCCAGCACCAGCGCGCGACGCTCCGTTGATTCAGACTGACGGCGGGGAAGGCGATTTCGGCGCCATACCGAACGCGAGCTGCTCTTTCAGCGGCGGGGCGAGTGGTGCGGCGCTGCCAACGGTAGACGCCGGAGTGGATTATCGCGCGAGCCTTGAGCCCGAGGCAGAGGAAAGCTGGGTCGCGATTTCGCAGGGCGTTCGCGAGGCGGGCTTCAAGGCGGAGCTGCGCTACGAGTTGGTAGCAGATGTCGCGCTTTCGATCTCGAGTTTGGCAGAGGCAGAAGCACAGGAGCCTCCGGTGCAGCAGAGGCTGCCGCCCCCCGCCGCCGGGACTGCCGCCTCCTCGACGCTCACACCGGGCACGCCACCGCTGAGTCGCAACGGCGTCGGGGCGACCGGCGGCGACACGCCAACGACGCCGGTGCGCGGCGACCCGGCGGCCGGCGCAGTTCCGGGCAGCCCGCTTTGCTCGCCGTGGATGCAGCGCAATTCGCCAGCTGGGGTCTTCTATGGGGCCGGTGGTCGCCTCGCGCCAGAGCGCGTGCAGCATTACGCGGTAGCGCACTTCCGCGCGATACGCGAGGCGTTCGGGATCTCGCCGAAGTCATTCGCTGCCGCGTTCGCCTCATCGCTCGCCGACCTGTCCGCACGGCGGCGGCTGCGGGAGTCCGTGTCGGAGGGCGCATCCGGCTCTTTCTTCTACTGGGTAAAAAACGCCGACGGCTCGGACACGGGGTTCATTGTCAAGCAGATCACAAAGGCCGAGAAGGACGTGCTGATGCATATCCTTCCTGCGTATAAGGCGCACGTGCAAGCGCGCCGCGGCGCGTCGCTGCTGCAGTACCTGTCGTGCCACGCGATGCGTCTGCGATGGAAGTGGTCGGGGAAGGTGTACTTCGTCGTCATGCGTAACTTCTTCCCCGCGCGCCCGCAGCACTCGTTCGATCTGAAGGGCGCGACAGCCAATCGGCGCGCGCTCAAGACCTGGGAGCTCCACCAAACGAACACCGTAGCCGGCCGATACGGCACGCTGCGCGACTGGGAGTGGATGGATATTGGGATGACGACAGATCTCTTAGAGGTCGACAAGGCGTACCTATGGGCGATGATCCGGGCCGACTGCCGCTTTCTTCAGACCCAGCACCTGCTTGACTACTCGCTTCTGCTCGGGATCCACCGGCCGCTGGAGAGCCTGCCGCCGCAGCACAAGGCCGCCGAGCTGCAGCGCCTCGCGCGCCAGTGCCGCGGCACCGCCGTCGTCTCCCGCGACCGCCAGAAGGTGCGTGCGTCTCCCGGGCCTCGGGCGAGCCGCCTCCCGCGTCCCACCGTCCACATGGGCGCGCACGGACGCAGGTGTACTTTTTTGGGATCATTGACGTTCTCGAACGCTTTTCACTGCGGTGGCGGCTGCAGCGGATGGTGCTACGGCTCCTGTACCGTGCAATCGGGTGCCCGGCCCGGCCTGGTCTGCGCACCCGAATAGCTGGCGTCTCCCTCTCCTCCGTCGCAGGTACGCGGTCGCGATGCGCTGGACGTCTTCGGATGGGATCTCGGCCATGCCTCCGCCGCTTTACGCTGATCGCTTCCTGACGTTTGTCGCTCACGAGGTGCTCCACGCGGAGCTCGCGCCGGAGGCAGCGGCGATTGACGAGCGGTGGCGCGCGGGTGGCTGGCTCGCGCGGTGCAAGCAGCTTCTCGCGCAGTGGTGCGGCCTCGATAAAGCGTGGAGCCGACGGCCGCGGCAGGGAGGGTTAGCGCGGTGGAAGCGGCTGTGGGAGCGGCGGCGGCGCGGGCTTGTGCGTGAGCGAATCGACGCGGAGCACAACGACTACGTCGCGCGGATACAGGAGCTCGAAGAGCATGTTGGGGCCCTCGAGCATGAGCTGGGCGTGCTGCGTGGCGTGAACCCACGAGCTCAGGTCACCTCGGCCGAGCTTACATAGTTAATATTTTTGTAAGGAGGAGATAAGGAGTCCTACCACGTAGGAGCTCCTATAGAGCTCGCAGTAGCTCCTACTTCCCAGTCCGGAAAGCGCAGAGTCTTCTTGTGTGTCGCTGATTTTCGCTAGCTGGCCCTTTTTTGAGCTCGACTCACCCACGGCTGCATGTTGCGTTCGCCCACGGCGCTGGTAATGATGGATTCACGCTCACCCGTTGCCACGGTCCACGCTGGCATGCGGTCGCACCTCTCTTTTGCCTTTGAGCTGAATCGAGCGTACGCGTGCGCGCATGGCTATGCACTGATCTTCTACCAGATGAGCGGCAACTCTTGTACTCACGCGACGCTTGGCGAGCGTCATCCTTCGTATTGCAAGCTCGCCGCGGTTGGGGATGCACTTGTTCGGCGTCAATTCGCGACCGTCGTCTTCCTCGACAGCGACGCCTTCATCCAGCATATCAACCGACCGCTGCCCTCGCTGTTGAAGGCGGCGCGTGGCGCAGGCGCGGCCGACGTTCGCGATCCCGCCGTGTTCTTTGCATGGGACCAGCCTTACAGCTTCGGGCCCAACGGCGGTGTGCACGTCTGGCGCGATTCGACGGCTGCGAGAGCGCTCCTCTCGACGTGGTGGCACATCGACGGCGAAGCCTACCACCAGATTCACGACTTCGAGCAGCACGCGCTGCAGTGGCGGCTCGTCCATCTCGAGCGGAGCCGCGGCGTGCTGGAAACGCTGCAGATCCGGGCGCTTGATACCGGGTCGCCGCTCGCGCCGACCTCGTACGCAGACGCCGTCGTCCACCTCGACCACACGAGGGAGACGCTGCGGCCGTGGATGATGGGCCTCGCGCTGGTGGAGGCGCATCTGCAGCCCGCCGGGCCCGGCTCCCGCGGATCGCTTCATTCCCTCCTCTTGGAGAGCAAGCGCTCACTGCGGCGTAGTGCCAATTGGCGGCTACGGGAAAGAGTGATTCGCACGGCACTCGAGGTGGTCGCGAACGCGTCGAGAGAGGGCGACTCCAACGCTTGCTCTGCCACCGCGACCGTGGTCGCCGATTGGGATGCGTCGGTTGCAGCGGCCGCCGCAATTCAACCACCGTCCCTCGCTAGTGTCCTCCCCGGGATGGCGCTCTCTCTTACCACGTGTGGTGGCCGTCGCTCGAGCGGCTGGCAGAGCTGGAGCTGGTGCCACCCGGACGAGCAGCGCGGTCTCGAGCTGCAGCTGGAGGATGATCGCCCTGCTCGGCATGACGGCGCTGCGGCCAGATTTCGAGGCGAGTCCAAGATTCACAGTCGCTTCTGCTTGAGAATTGGGCCAGCCCTCGCGCCAAAGCCGGCGCATCACCCGCTCGCGCAGCTCGAGAGGTGCGGCGACAACATTACAGGAGAGACGGGCGCAACTGCGGTCGCGTACCGCCGCACGACCGGGCGGCTGAGCTCGCGCGGCGTGGTGGCGAACGTCCTACCGGCAGCCGCGCCCGCGGTGCGCACGGCTCTGCATCGGCTGTCGGAGGAACACAACGGCGCAGGCGCTGCGGCTGTGCTCGAGCAAAAGGTGCACCACCTTTTGAAGGGGCGCGATGCGCTCTGGCCCAACGCGACGGGCGACCGCACCCTCTGGCCGGGGCGCGCCCTTGACTCCGAGGACGACGCAGGTGCGGCCAGACGCACCGCGCATCACAAGGAGAGCGCGGGCACGGTGCCGCAAACTCCAGGCCTGGCGCGCTGGTTCTCGGCCCCGCTGTGTCTCATGCCGTGGAGCGCGAAAGTGGCGGCGGTGAACGCGGATGCCGGTGCCCCACTCGTTTTCGGCGAGTGCCGCCAGCGGCGCGCCCACCACCAGCATTGGGTCAAGGAGGCGATCAGTGGGTCAGAGTCGGAGGGTCAGTTCCGGCTGCGCCTCGCCGACACGAAGCTCTGCATGAGTGCGCCACGCGTTGCGTTCGCGTGAATGCAGTCGGCTAAAATTCTTTCTCACAAACCGTATAGCCGATAGGAAGCTTCACGGAGGAGCTTCTGACTCTCCGTACTCCGAGAGCGCCGATGCATCGCGGTTCTGACCACGCGCTCCCGCACCCCGCGGAGGCGCGCCCGAGGGCAGCCGTCTGCCGATGGGGATGTGGCGGACGCCGTGGATTGCGGAGGTGGAGCAAGTGCCGCCTCGCTCGTGAATGCTGCACGGTGAATTTCAAGGCCCGCGTACGACGGCGCTGCTCGGCACCAGGCAAACGCTTACTCGTCGTCGGATTCGGAATACGCTTCCATCCCCGGGAGCGAGCTTGCGGGTGGCAGGTTTATCGGAGGTGAAGCGGCGACAGCGGTGCCAGCTGCGGCGGCGGCGACGGCGGCGGCGGGCGCGGCTGCAGCTGGAGCGGCGACAACAGGCACACCGCTTGGCTTCAGCACCTTGAAGACGCCGGGTAGCGCAGCGGAGCTCGCCTTGCGCTTCCGCTCGCCAAATGCGGCGCCCGTCGCGGGCATCTCCGCGGGCAGCGGTCGCTCTTGCGCCGCGCGCGCCAGCTTGTAGAATTGCGCCGACTCCTCTCGCAGCCGCGCTGCCTCCGCATGCTCCCGCCGCTGCTTCTCCAGACGGTCGTCTTCAAACCCCGCCTCGTCTCCGTCCAGCCGCCAGTGGTCCATCTGGTTCTTGAACGTGTGCCTGTGCTCCCACTCGGCCTGCTTGGCGTCTTTCTGCTCCATTAGCCTCTCGTAGAGGGAGCGCTTGTCATCCGGGTCGAAATCTGGCCCATCGCTCGCCTGAGACTCCTGGATGGCCTCCAGGTCTGCCCCCTTCTCTAGCTGCTCGGCTGTGAAGCAGCCCGCCGTCGCAAAGCGCGACGTGGCCACGGCCGGCCTCCCCATCGCTGCCGCGCTCCTGAAGACCTCATCCGTGGAGCGCGACGCCTGGGCGTCCGAAGACATGTACCGAAGCCCGTGCAGGCAAAGCCTAGGAGACAAGGAATTCCCAGAGAGCTGAAATTCGACGAAGTTCTCGGAATTCTGACCACAGTAAAATCTTCAATGCTGATCGTGTCCTCTGCGATTCTGCCGGCCGCCCACGCGCTCCACGTGATCCCGGGGCGGCCCGCACGGCCTGCGTTGGGCGTGGCCGGCCGCGCGAGCGTCCGGATGGATGACACCATGAACACCGTCATCGGCGGGGCGGCACTGCTCGTCGGCGTTGGCGGCGGCGTCGGTCTGATCGCGTTCGCGGAGAATGCGGGAAAGCAGAACGAGGAACGGCAGAACGTGCAGCCGTGCGTCGTGTGCACCGGGAAGATGGTTGTCGACTGCACGATTTGCAGCGGCTCGGGCGTGGACCAGTTCGCTGACCTGGTGGCCGGCGTGCGCGCGGAGGTGGGAGACGAAGAGTCCGCAGGCAAGGTCACCGTCGAGGTGCGCGCCGTCACCGCCGCACACCACCGTTGCAACCGCGCCCCTCTCGAAGCCTACCAGATCGCGCGCGTGGAACTCGCAGGACTGGGACGATGGGCCGCTCGAGGTCGTCCCGTACGCGGAGGTGCTTGCCAAATTTCCGGTGAAGGCGACGGAGAAGGTCTGTGCGAGTTGCGACGGCCGCGGCCTCGTGATCTGCGACAATTGCGGGGCGACAGGCATCCAGCCGCGCTTCCTCGAGCGGTTCTCGCCCGACGACTTCATGGACTGAGCGGCGCACTGTTGGCGGCTCGAATCTCCGTTTTTGACACAGCTGTACTCGAGTATACAAGACGCCTGGTAGCTGCGTAGCTGTTACACGTTGGCTTTATCGTCATGGCCGAAGCCGAGAAGTGGCAGCCGCTGCTGCCAGAGCCGTATCGCACGGTCGATGGGGTCCTCCGCGAGGTGATTGACGCTACGTACCTGCATACCTGGATGAAGATGCAGGAACGGAAGAAGGCTGATCACGCGTTGCAGGAGGACACCGAGTCGGCAACGACCGTGCACCCGAAGCCGCGTGTTAGCATCCCTGCCACGCTTGCCGCTGCCGGGCCCGTTCACCTCATCGCCGCAGTGACGGAGGGTGTCTTCGTCATCGCCACCGGCGGCATCCCCGAGGTGGCGGCGCAGGTGTGGCTGTGGGACACGAGCGCCGAGGAACCACAGCAGCTTGCCAGCTTGCGCGAGAGCCTCACGCTGTGCGGACTTGCTTGCGTCTCCCTCCCCGTCTCTAGCGAGCGCGCGCATCATTTTCGGCTAGTCGTCGCCGCAGCCTCGGTCCCGCCCCCTGAGGTGGGAACGGGCGACGCTGAGGCAGCTACGCCCGCGGACGATGCGGCCCAGGCGCTCGTCATCGACTTGGCGCCAGGCGCCGCCGACGGGGCTTGGGGGTTCGCGAGTGTCGAGCTGCCGCTCGCCGCTTACGCGCCGATGGGCGTGTGCCTCTCATCAGACGGGCGCTACCTCGCCGCCGCACTTTCCTCTGGCGTCTCGGTCCACGCCCTACAGCCGCCGGCCGCCGATTCCCCGGCGAGCGGCCCGCCGCCGCTCTTGCCAGTTGTACCCGCATTCGTGCTCTTGCTCCCCGTCCCTGCGGGCCGTGCGCACGTGCACTTTGTGACGACTCCCACTCCTCGCGCGATGGGCGAGTCGCTGCGCTGGGAGGCGTGCGGCCTCATCGTGTGGACGGAGGGGGGGCGGGTGATGCGGCAGGTGATGCTGCCGTCGGGTGCTCCATCGCGCGCGGCCGCCGCTGAGGGCGCGAGGGTGACGGCACCACCAACTCTGAACTGGCTGCTTCCGAATGTGATGGCTTCCTGCGCGATCAGCAGCGATTCGGTGACGCTTCCGGCGGCCTGCACTCCACACGACTCGCAGATCTCACACCCGGCGCTTGCTCTGCTCGTAGGTCGTTCTGGCGACCGGCCTAGCCGACGGCGCAGTGGTGGTATGGGACACAAACGTACGCGCTGAGCGGTTCGTGTGCCTGCGAAAGCACGCGGCGGCGGTGACGCACATGGCGGTCACGGCGAACCTGGTGCTGTCGCTCGCCGCTGACCGCACCCTCCACGCACATGACATCTCCGACGACAGTGAGACCGGCCAGGGCAAGCTCGTCTTCCGCCGTCGACTGCCCGCCTCGCTAGAGCCTCTGTGGGTCGAGCTCAGCCGTGCGTTGCCGCTCGCGCTCGTCGGGTCGACAGGATGCGTTCGGGTCCTTGACATGCAGGCAACACGTCCTTCCTGCGAGCCCACCCCCCACCCGCCCCTCCCCTCTACATGCGCATGCGCAGCACCTGCACCATTCTCAAGAGCCGCACCCGACGCGCCTCCCGCTTCCCAGGGTGAGCTCATCGCCAAGCTCTCAGCGCCACCGCGGTGCACCCTCGACTTGGGTCGCCCCGGGCCGTGTGCTTTCGTCAGCGCTGCGCTCGCCTCTCTCGTGTGCGTCGTTGCGACGGCGGGCCCCGACACGACGGCGGAGGGCGCGCCGGATACCGAAACGACGGCCGAGGCTGAGGCCGAGGCGGTGGGGCGCGCGCTGGCAACTGAGGCGAGCAGCGACGGCGCTCCGGCGCTCGCGCGGTTTGATCTGGATGCAACGTTGCTCGCATGCTACCCGCACGTGACTGGGCTGCTCTCAGATCCGCCGACGGCGCAGCAGCTTCGCCACTTACTCGCCTTCTCGCACGCGCAGCGCCTTGACGCCGCCGCGCTAGCGCAGGGCCCCTTCCTCGCGCAAGGCACCCCTCTGCTTCGTGTGACCGGTAACCCGACTTCGCGACGCGGCTCGCAGGGCGCAAGCCGACGGTCTGCCGGCAGGCGCTTGTCGCGGAGCAGCGCACCCGCCGGCGACGCCCCGTCGGCAGACCCGTCGGACTCGATCGGGGCTCGATCGGCGCCAACCGAGGCTAACCTCGCGCGTCGCTCGTCTGCTGCGTCGGGAGTTGGCTCAGCGGCGTCAGTGTCGACGCTGACGTCTTCTGTCGACCGTTGTCCAGCACCGATGAACGCGCTGAGCGCCGTTGAACGCGAGCGCCGCGGCCGCTTCACGCGCGAGGCTCGCCTCCGTCAGCGCTGGCAGGACCTGAAGGCGGGGTCGTGAGTCAAGAACTACTTTAAATCTATAGAACGGTACTCGAGTATACTGTCGGCTTTACCACCGCGCCACCTGTAGTGCCGAGCCAGCTGGCAACGGCGCGTTTGACGAATTGGAGGTGAAGCTGCGCAGCCGCGGCGCTTCGTGGTGTTCGAGCGGCTCATCGACGAGCGAAGAAGCCGACGTCAGCTCGAGGTCTTCGGCGACCTCACCGCCGCAATCAAAGGCGAGGGGGGCGCTGCCGCGCTGCGCCGTCGACCCTTCGATCCACTGCAGCGCCGTTGTGGACACCTCTGAGGGTGGCTTCACGCGCCACGCGGCCTCTCGCGCAGCACGCGGCGGTTGCGCAGCAGCGTGTTTCCGTTGGAGTGCGGCGAGGCGCCGCATCGGGTCTTGCATGGCCCGCCTCCTCTCTCCCTCCCTCGCCATTTGAGTCAGCCGACGCTGTCTTCGCAGGAAGCCCGCGGCGTTTGCTCCCCACTCCGCCGCAATGCGGGCCGCTGCCGCCTGCTCACTGCTCCGACCGCGGAGTTCGCCAGGAGCCATCGACGACGCGGGCGAGTCGCTACCAACGCCGGCGGCGGAGGCGGCGGCGTCGTGCAAGACACGACCACAGCCTGCTGCCTGTGTCTCGAGGCGCGCGGCGGCAGCGCGGCCCAGGCGGTACTCGTCGGCTGGTGCGGAGGGCCGCCGCTGCGGGGGAGCGCGCGCGAACGAGATTCGATGAGGCACAAAAAGCTCATCGTCGTCATCGGCGGCGGCGTCATCGCCGCCGCCGTCGCAAAGCAAGCGCGGCTGCGCCGCCCCTGCCGCATGCGTCACAGCAGCAACCAAGGGCACCGTCGGGTGCCGGCTGAGCGATGACTCGGTCGGAGCGGCGCTGCTGGCGGGGCGGCTTCCCCACGCAAGCATCGCGACGGGGGGGCTCGGCAGGCTTAGAGGTGGAGTGGCGGCGCCACCACGGACGGCGTCATCGCGTGGGGCCGCAAGCGGCGGCGGGGTGACGGTGACGGCAGTCCAGCTGCCGCCGCCGCCTTCGGCCTGCAAAGCGGGCGCGTCCTCGATCCACGCTTCAGTTGCCTTGAGCCACGAGTCGTCCACCGCGGCGAACTCCTCCTCGTCGTCGCTGTGACAGAAGCACGCCGCCTTGAGCGCGGCTGTCAGCCGCCTGCGCAACCGCGCGCCACGCCACGAACTCTGCACGGTCAGCACCGCAATCGCACGAGGGCTACGCCACCGCCGGACCGCACGGCCGCGCGACGCCGCCTGCACGGTGCGCGCGCCGCGCTGCCATGCCGCCTCCTTGGCGCGACGCCGATCCTTGGCGAGCCGCAGGCGTTCTGCTTGCTCCACCGCGCGCCGTGCCGCCTCCTCTGCCATGTGCTGCCGTCGCGCCTCCTCCTCCGCACAACGCCGCAGCTCCTCCGCACGCGCCGTCCGCTCGAGCCGCTTGGCTTCTGCCGTCCGCCGTGCGAGCTCCGCCGCCGCAGCCACTGCTGCCGCCGCGCGTGCCGCCTCCTCCTTCTCGGCCGCGGCCCACTCCGCCTCGCGGGCGGCCGCAAGCACGACGCGCTCGATCCGCGCGGTGCGGCCACGCGCCGCCGCCTGAGCCGTCGTCGCGGCGGCCGTCTCTGCCCTGGCACGCGCGTCGATCATGCGGTTGCGCGCCTCCTCCTCGGCGAGCACCTGCAGCGACGGGGCGGCGCGTGAGATTCTGAGGGAGCTCAGCAGTTGGCACCCGGTTGTCCTTTCGGCCCGAACCCGCATCTTCTCCTTCCGTTCCTCCATTCGGCGCGCCGCCTCTCGCTCGCGCTCCGCCTGCTCAGCCCGCCGCCGCTCCTCCGCCTCTACCACCGCTTGTCGCCGCGCCGTCTCCTCCTGTTTCCGTGCTCGCACGCGGTCACGTTCGGCGCGCTGCGCCTCGCGCTCGGCGCTCCGCCGCTCGAGCTCCGCGAGCGCCGCCTCTGCAAGGCGCTGACGCTCGGCCTCGACCGCCGCCTGCGATGCGCGCGCCGCCGCTGCCACCTCACGCTCGGCCTCATGCGCAGCCGTCGCTCGGGCGAGTTCCTCCGCCTCGGCCTTGGCCACCGCCAGCAGCTCTGCCTCCGCCGCCGCCGCAGCTCGCGCGGTCTCGGCTGCCGCCTCGGCCAGCCGCCGTTGGAGCTCGTCAGCTGCTCGCTGCCGTGCCGCCTCGCGGTCGCGTTCGTCGGCGTACATCTTGCGCCGCTCAGTCGCCCACCATGGCTCGTCGAAGTCGCCGCCGCCGCCGCCGCCGTCGTCGGCGGCCCTCAAGGACGGTTGGGGCTCAGCCGTGGTGAAGCTGGGCAGCGATAGCGTGCCGGCGAGCTGCTCCAGGGCGGCAAGCTCGCTGGTGAATCTCGCACGCCCGTGTTCTCCGGCCCGCAACGCGTCGGTGAGCAGCGAGAGAGATGCGGGAGCGGTGGTATCGTCTGCGCCCGCACCCTCATCAGCCGTGGCCAGCGCGGCAGCGCGCCGCAGTGCGTCGATCGCGCCGTCGCTGATCCCGAGGCGGTCAATGCGCATCTGCGGCTGCGGCTCCTCGCTCTCAGCAGCTGCGAGGTCGCGCATAATCTGAGCGTCGAGCTCCTCACACGAGACACGGCCGGGGTCCATGACGCGGGTGGAGCGATAGTCGTGCTTTGCCAGCAACCTAAACTACTCTAAGGCTGAACGATCAGTACTGGACTGTATCCCTTGTTTGCTAGGAGCCACACTCTACAAGTAGACGGAGGCGATGCCCTAAGTAAGTAAGTAAGTGTATTGGTACCCGATCCCCCCGGGCAAGGTGAGAGGTCCTGCCCCCCAC
>MDSZ01099010.1_pt1 | contig 16188 bp, 14 predicted proteins | sample 811201 | NCBI WGS metagenome assembly MDSZ01 (sample SAMN05326647, study PRJNA326480) | marine metagenome | isolation source: seawater | place: Indian Ocean: North | collected 2010
ACTTGAAAAGATAAATTTTTAATTAAATATTCAGCAAGACCCTTTTGTGAAATTGCTACCGAATTAGGATACCTGTAGACATAAGTCATTCTTCCTTCAGTTTGCTCATTTTTAAATGAAAGAGAAAAGGGGATAATGAAAACTCTTAGATTAGAATTTTTTTCTTTAATTTTCTTATGGGCTATTTTTAATTCATTAATACTATGATCTACAGATTTTTTATATTTTTTCGGCCAACAAGAAAAGTGTTTTGAATATATCAGATGATCAGTTCTTGTTTGTCTTTTTATTTTTTGATATTCTCTAGAATTAAAAGCTGAACAATCTTTATATTTAGTACTAATGGTATTTTTTAATGTTTCTTGAAATGCATCATTATTACCATTTACAATTTTGATTACAAAAAATCTAATTTTGCCATAAATCCAATTAATTGAACGTAGATATTTTAAAAAGAATTTTTTTGATTGTCTTAAAGAAGAAAGAGAGTAATTTGGGAAAACATCATTTGGTGAAAGAAAAATAGTGTAGTTTGAGTTAGTTTTGGCTAACTTCTCCACAACTTGTAAATATTGGTTTGTGTTCCAAGAACCAACACCTATTCCATATAAATGTTTCGATTTATCTTCAATGCTTCTTGAGAGACCTTGAATTGTTTTTTGAAAAGGAATTTCATCAGCTTGAACCATTGAATCTCCTATAAGAAAATTACTATAAATATTTGGATCAATTTTTTGGTTTTCAGGAGAACCAACTCTACCTCCTAATTTATCAACATAAACTTGAACAAGTTTATAATCTAGTCCCTCTTGGCTAACATCTTTAGTATGTTTTATTAAAGGACAGTATCCATATGGTTTAATATCTGTATCATGGCAATATGTAATTCCTGGAATAATTCTTTCTCCCCCTCTTAGATCTCTAACATATGCTTTAATCCTAAGCAAAGTTTCTAGAGCAAGTAGGAATGAAACTATTAAAACACCTAATATTGATATATTTAAAAAAATAATTTTCAAATATTTGCTCTTTAAAAACATTTTTTTAGTATTTTGGTAAGAATATGATATTAGTAAAGTTATTTTTATAAATTATCATATTGATTTATTTGTTATATTTCTTTTTTCTAAATTGTTATGAAAATATTTTAAAGAGAGATTATATTTTTTCAAATAAATTATCTTTTTTTCCCAATCATTACGAAAAATCCTCCCTCTTGGATTTGTGTTCTATTAAACATTAAAAGTATTTCATTTATTTTAGATAAAATTGGTTGATCTCTTTTTTGAAATAGTGGGTTCTTAATGTCATCGCAGTGAGGGATAAGATTTAAGAATTCTACTTTCTCTTCTTCAAACCACCTTAATGTTTCTATTGGTGTATGAAGAGTCTCATGTGGATTTAAAAACTGATCAGTCACCCAAGCATTTCTTTTATCGTTACTTTTAATTTTTATAGAATTCCTATCTAAAATAAAAACCTTATCACCAATTAATTTAGCTAATTTTTGCTTAACTCTTGTAAAAAATCTTCCATATTTATGGTACAAACCAATAATTATTATTCCACCAGGTTTTGTAACTTCTACTAGGCATTTAAAAGCTTCTCGGGCATCTTTAGTATGATGTAAAACCCCATTACTTATGGTGTAATCAAAATTATTTTTTTTAAATTTTAAATCAAATACATCCATTTTCATAAAATAAACATTATTTATTTCATTATCTCTTCTAAATTTTTCTCCTAGAATAAGCGAACCATTAGAAATATCAACTCCATAAACTTCTCTATTACCTCTAGCTAAAAATAAAGAAAGTTGACCAGTTCCACATCCTAATTCTAAAACTCTAGATCCATAATCAATCTCATCATCTAATCTGCGAGAAAATAAATTTCTTATGCCTTTTTCATATAGTGATGCATAATCTTCCAAATCATCATAATTAGGAAATTTAACCTCATCATAGAAATTGGACATTTTATTTGTAAGATTATCTAATTCATCATTAATAAAATTAGGAATTTGATTATTTATTGTATCGACATATACTTCATTAAGAACAATTTTCTTATCTCTATATTCAAGTTTTTCCTTGAATGATTCTTTAACTAATTCATACCTCTCAAAATAATCCATTTATGTAATAAATAATTAATTAGCAGTAGATAATCTTATTATTATTATGAAATAAAAGATTCAAATTCATTAGAATATTTATATTTTTTATTTTAATTATTATTTTTAATACTTTAAATAACTATATTGAATTTTTGTTCGCATAATTTAATTAAAAGCATAATAGAAAGCTATATTTATTGTATAATTGTTTTTATCAAATTTGAAATTAGCCAATTGTCTTTATATATTTTAGGTATATCATGTTATTTTCATGACAGTGCGGCTGCTTTGATAAAAGATGGAGAAATAATAGCTGCAAGTCAAGAAGAGCGTTTTACAAGAAAAAAACATGATCCTAGTTTCCCTATAAATGCAATAAAATATTGCTTAGAATCCCAAAATTTAAACCTTAATGACCTTGAGGCAATAGTTTATTATGAAAAACCGCTCCTAACATTTGAAAGATTATTAGAAACTTATATGGCAACTTCTCCAAGAGGTGTAAGATCTTTCATTGATGCTATGCAGGTTTGGATAAAAGAAAAATTATATCTTAAAAACGATTTGAAAACCAAATTTAGTGATCTACAAAAAAAATACATTCCAAATTCCAAAGTAACAATCCCAAAACTTTTATTTTCTGAACATCATCTTTCTCATGCAGCATCAGCCTTCTATCCAAGTCCTTTCGAAGAAGCTGCTATATTATGCATGGATGCAGTTGGGGAATGGGCTACAACATCGGCCTGGATAGGCAAAAATAGGGATATTAATTTGTTATGGGAAATAAATTTCCCACATTCATTAGGTTTACTTTATTCAGCATTTACTTATTATTGTGGCTTCAAGGTCAATTCTGGAGAGTATAAATTAATGGGTTTAGCTCCATATGGGAAGCCAAAATATGCTTCATTAATAAAAGATAAATTAATCGATATAAAGGAAGATGGAACTTTTAGATTAGACATGAGTTTTTTTAAATATCATCGAGGATTTAGGATGACAACTAAAAAATTTCATGATCTATTTGGATTTGAGCCTAGAAAACCAGAAAAAAAGATGAATAAGTTTTATATGGATATAGCTGCTTCAATACAGCAGGTTACTGAGGAAATAATTGTTAAGTTAGCTAAAACCATTCGTAAAGAGACAGGTTTATCAAAATTATGTCTTGCTGGAGGGGTAGCATTAAATTGTGTTGCCAATGGGAAATTGTTAAAAGAGAATATTTTTGACGACATTTGGATTCAACCTGCAAGTGGAGATGCTGGTTCTTCCATTGGAGGACCTCTTCTGGCATATTACACCTATTTTAATAAAAAACGTCAGATAAACATAGATGACTCTATGAATGGAGCTTATTTAGGACCAATTTTTTCAAATAATGAAATAATAAATTACTTAAAATCTATAAATGCTAATTTTCAAACTTTTGAAGATAATGAATTATTTAAAATAGTTGCAAAGTATATTGATGAAGGGAAAGTAGTTGGATGGTTTTCTGGAAGGATGGAGTTTGGACCTAGAGCTTTGGGATCTCGTTCAATCATAGGAGACCCAAGGAATGAAAAAATGCAAAGTATAATGAATCTTAAAATTAAATATAGAGAAAGCTTCAGACCTTTTGCTCCATCAATATTAGAGGAAGATTTATCAAGTTTTTTTGAAATCACTACTTCAAGTCCTTATATGCTTTTGGTTGCTCCAGTTAAAAAAGAGATACGTCGAGAAATGTCTAAAAAAGAAAGAGACTTACAAGGTATTGAAAAACTTAATGTCGTGAGATCCTCTATCCCTGCAATCACTCATGTGGATTACACTTCGAGAATTCAAACAGTTTCTAGTAAAACAAACTTAAGATACTATAATTTAATTAAAGCCTTTAAAGATTTAACAAATTGTCCGACATTAATTAATACCTCTTTCAATGTGAGGGGAGAGCCTATAGTCTGCAATCCAAAAGATGCTTATACATGTTTTATGAGAACTGAAATGGATGTTCTTGTTCTTGAAAATCAAATTCTATTAAAAGGACAACAAAGAGCTAAAAATTCTAATTTAGATTGGAAACAAGAATTTGTTTTAGATTAAAATGAAAGAAGAAAATCCTACAAAAATATACAGAGAATTTGGGGTCCTGGTAGGAATACTTTTTCCTGTTTTAATTGGCTGGATTATACCAAATTTATTAGGTCATGGTTTCAGGTCTTGGACCTTGCTTATCGGTTTCCCTTTATTTCTTTTAGGGGTTTTTGCGCCCAAAAATCTTTATCACCCGTATAAATTTTGGATAAAAATTGGAAATTTTCTAGGTTTTATAAATAGTCGTATAATTCTTGGAATTGTTTTTTATTTTTTATTATTCCCTATATCAATGATTATGAAACTAGGAGGATATGACCCATTAAGAAAGAAAAAGAACACTTCTGAATCTTATAGAGAGATAAGAGATGATGATAGAATTGACCTTGAAAAAATATTTTAGTTATGAAAGCTTTTTTTGAATTATTATCAGACATATGGCTTTTCTTACGTCTTAGAAAAAAATACTGGCTTGCTCCATTAATTATTACTCTACTTTTGATAGGTACACTTATAGTTGTTACACAAGGAACAGTAGTAAGTACATTCATTTATTCAATTTTTTAAATTCCTATAACTTTGGAATTAATCAAATCTAAATATAAAAAACCCCTATTTTTTGTGATTTTTTATTTGCAAAATTAACAATAAAGAAATTAAAGTAAAAAGGAAGTTTAAAGTATTCAAGAAAAGAATATTTTGAATTGAATTAATATTTACCACACTATTTAGACCACCGCCAATAACTAAATATTGTTTTTTGAAAAATCCCTGACTAGTTAAAACTATTATTTCTGAAATTATTCGCGGAATTCTAAATTTCAGTAAGGTGTTTAATAATTTTTCCCTCTCAATAATATTGTCAAACAATGCATAACTTATTTCACCTTTGTCGGCTAGGCGATTATATGAAACTTTTTCCTTTTTTTTATAAATTGGGTATGTATTTACTATTCGCAATGATTCATCGATATTCATATTATGGATCTTATAAGAACTAATTATTTCTCCTTTATTATTTGTTATTTGTGTCCTATAAGAGGTATCTATCCATTTCCATTTATTTACTTTAGGGTCATAATATTCTGAGCCAGTATGACTGGTATTTGATACCTCTCTAACTTTTAATCCTACGAAGCCAGCGTATAACATAAATACTTGATTAAAGTCAGAGCAACAACCATATCCCTCATAAACCTTTTCAAGTTTATAAGGAATGGATCCTGATAATCCACATTTTTCCCCAGGGAATAATGGAGATACTTCAAAAGCAATTCTCCTGGCGAGACAATCAGTTTTTGTTAAAACTGTTCTAGGATCATCTGTTGGTACTCGACAATTTTTATTTTCAAATGATCCCATTAAATATTTTAGAGCTTCAATTTTTTTGGGATTTAATACATTTTTTATGAGTGATTTATCACCATATGTGAAAAGATTTTCTATTTTATTGTTTACTATTGATTCTTTGGGATTATCATCAATAATGTCTCCAATGAATTTGCCTGTAAATAATTTTCTAATATAAATTAAGTCTGATTTTGTGAATAAAAATATTGAAGTTAAGATGGAAAATAAGTTTATACCTATAATTGTTTTTATTAATATTCTCATATATTTTTATAATTTTAAAAAACAAATTTCTTGTTGTCCTAATTTTTATTTTATTATAAGATTGTTAAAACTTCTCAAAAATTAATTTTGTTAATTAATGATTGCTTAAATTCACTTAATTAAAATGATTTTTAGCTATTTATAAAAACAAATATTTCTTTAAAAACTTTATTTAAATAAGGTTTTTCTTTCATATTCCAGATTCAAATTCTAAATTTTTTTAAAATAAGTTTTTAGATATTTAGGCATAACTAAATAACGAGAAATAAAATATTAACTACTTAAAATAGTTTATTATGATAGTATTGTTTTATCTATTTGACTTTTGTTTGTTTAAATTATATTTTAATAATGGCTGTTTGTTAATTGAATTATGAGTGAAGTAGGTGATAATATTTCTGCTAAAAGAGGAAAATGGAATTTTTCAGATGTTGAAGAAAACTTTGAATCTCATATTTCTAAATCAGTTCCAGGATATCTTGCAGGACATGAATACATAACTTTTTTAAGCGATTATTTTATTAGTTCAGGATCAACAATTTATGATATAGGTTGCAGTACGGGAAATCTTTTAAAAAAAATTTCAGAATATCAAAAAGAAAAATCAGATTTAGAATTTTTTGGAATAGAGCCTGTTAATAAATTTGAAGAACAATTTGTAAAAAATACTAAATCAAGTCAATCAAATAAAACTCATAATTTTGAATTTATTGCACAAGGAGTAGAGGAATTAAATTTAAAAAAATGCGATCTGGTTATTAGTTATTACACTCTTCAATTTATAAAGCCTAAATTTCGTCAATCAATTATTAATATGATTTATTCTGAATTAAATTGGGGAGGTGGATTTTTTTTCTTTGAAAAAGTAAGAGGTATTGATGCAAGATTTCATGAAATGATTAATCTTGCTTACTTAGAATATAAATCTAATTCTGGTTATAATAATGATGAAATAATATCAAAAATGCTTTCTTTAAAGGGTGTTTTAGAACCATATTCAAGCAAGGAAAATTTTAATTTCTTGCAAAGAGCAGGCTTCAAAGATGCAACAACTATATATAAAAATCTTTGTTTTGAAGGAATCTTAGCAATAAAGTAATTTATTAAAGGTGAAATTAAAAGTTAATTTAATAAAAGACATAATCAGAAAAATTTTAAAAAAAATTTCCTTTCCATATGCTTTTCTTATCTCAAGTTTACTATCAGAATCAAAACTAAAAAAATTTGTTTATAGCGAATATTTCAACTCTGCATTCGACAAAAAATTTTATCTAAATAAATATATTTTGGATATTAATTATTATTCATTGCCTAATACAAACAAAAGAAAAATAATACATGCATCTATGGGAGACGATAAACAGGGAGTATATTGGGCTAGATATTATAGGTCACTAGGATTTCCAGATAAATTCACTTCAAGGAATTTAGCTTATAGATATTTAGAGGAATTTATTGAAGAAAATAAAAATAAGAAATACATTATTCATCAGGTCTGTGCCTCTTCAGGAAGAGAAATAAATTTCTTTTCTAAATTATCAAAATCTATCAAATTTCAAGCTTCTGATATAACTAAGGCGATTGCTAATGATATTAAAGAATATTATCCAAATCTTGATTGTTATGAATTTGATATTTGTGATAAATCACAAATTAATAAATTTGCAGAATGTTCAGATTTGATTTTAGCGTTTGGGGGATTGCAATATTTAATTCCAGAAGACTTGGAACTTTTTTTCAATATATGCAATAAAAAAAATACTGAGCTTATTATTTCACAACCAATTGACGCAAAATTAAGTCCATATACTCTTGAAAAATCCATACCTAGAGGTAATTTTAGCTGGTCACATCCTTATTTAAAAATTTCTGAGAAATATAAATTTAAAAGTAAATATGTAAATACAGTTTATTTAAATGAAAGCCCTTGGGCTCAAACATTTACAGCACATTTTTATCCTTAATAAATGTAATTTCTATTAATAATTTTGATTTAAAGGTAATTTGGAAAAATGATATTATTAATTTAATCAGGATATAGAGTGTGATAGAACTTATTATCATTGATCAATATCAGGTAATCTTAGAACCAAGAAAAAAGTATCAAAAAGTTATTTTTTGGCAAGGTTATGATTATATAAATGATAAAAATAATATTTCCATATTAAATTTTATTGAAAATAATTCTGATGAGATAAAAAAAATTTATTTAAAATGGATTGAGGAATTAGGAAATATACAAATCTATAAAGGAATACCAGTTTATAAATATTTAAAAATCAAAAATAAATTTAGTTTTTGGTGGCAATCCTTTTTTATTCAAAAGTCAAACTATGAGCATTCTCCACATATAAATGATTCAATTAAACTTATCGCTTTACAAAAATGGATGTTAAATAAGAAAATTTTTCATATAAAGCTTTATACAAATAATAAAAAGTTAGCAAAATGTTTAAGTGAATTTGCAAATAATAAAAAAATTAAATTTGAAAACAAAGTAGTTTCAAAAGATATATTTCAAATTAAAAAAATTAATTTCTACAAAATAATACCTTACGAATTAAAAGCCTTAATATGGATTACTAGAAAGATAATTTACTCTTGGCCTTTAAGAAAAATAGAATTAAACAGTTTCATTAATATTGATTCAGACGTTTTATTCATAGATTACTTTACAAATTTTAACCAAGATAGTTTATCTAAAGGGATTTTTAAAAGCATATACTGGGGCAACCTAACAGAAAAACTTAAAGAACATAAAATAAAAACATCATGGATTCATTTATTAATTAACTTAGATAGCAATCGCAAGCAATTCAAAAATTCTAAATACATAAGAAATAAATTTAAATTATTCAGAAAAACATCTCATAATCTTGAAACCCATACCACTTTAGAAAGTTTTATTTCGCCAAAAATAATTTTGGATACGATATTTGATTGGTTGAATTTAAGAAACAAATCAAAAGATTTATTTTTGAGTTTTAAAAAAATTAAAATCAAAGATCTCAACTTATCGCCTTTGTATTTTGATGAATGGGAAGAATCATGTAGAGGGGTTTCAGCTATATCAATCATTCTTCAATTTAATTTATTTGATAGGGCTTTTGATTTATACAAAAATAAAAGTAAGGTAGTATACCTATTTGAAAATCAATCTTGGGAATTTTCTATGCTTCAAGCATGGAAGAGAATCAAGAGAAATAAAATTATTGGATACTCACACACTAGTATTTATTACTGGGATTTAAGAAAGTTCTTTAGTGATAATACTTTTAAAAATAATGAATTTCCAGTACCTGATATGTATGCTTTAAATGGTAAGAATTCATATAAGTTATTCCTAGAAAACAATATTAACAAAAAAAGAATATTAAAAGTTGAAGCTACAAGGTATGAATATCTAGAATCAAATAAAGTTTTAAAAAATAATCAAAAAATCAAAAAATCATTTAAAAATAAAAATCTTAGTATTTTGATTATCTGTGACTATAAAGATTATTACACTAATAAACAGTTCCAATTACTATATGAAATAAAAGAATTCTTGAACGAAAACTTTTTTATAATTATTAAACCACATCCTGTAAATAATAAAAAAATAACAATTGACGGATTGAACTTTTGTATCACAAATAAATCGGTTGTTGAATTAGTAAATGATATAGATATTGTTTTTACAAGCACAGGCACTGCTACTGCAGTTGAGTTTTTGCACCTAGGTAAGTTAGTTATAACATTAATAGATGATTATGTTTTAAATTTAAGCCCCTTAAGAAATATAAAAAATGTAAATTTTATATCAAAATCTAATGATCTTTTGCAATTACTTAAAGATATAAAAAATAATAAAGTAAAAAGTTATGATCGTGAAGATTATTTTTATTTAAGTCATAACTTTAATAAATGGTTTAATCTAATAATTAAATAATGTATAAATAAAGATTTAGTAATGTTCACCATTGGCCAAGCTTCTGAATTAAGAGTAAGTATCAAAGAGCTTGCAAATTTCTATAAATTATTTTGGAAGAGAAGAGGTATTTCATTATCTATAAGTGATTTTTACAAATGGCAATTTAAAGAAAATAATAATTTTGACTATTCTTTGGTGGTACTAGATAAAAATAAATTGATAGGGACATTAAGTTTAGTAAAACATAAGTTTATCCATCTCGGAGAAATATATAAAGGCGCCCAAATAATTGCCCAATTAGTTCATCCAGATTATAGAAATCAGGGAATTGGTACTTTGCTTTTAAAAAAAGCACAAAATGATTATGACTTTATTGTCTCAATGGGCATAACTGATTCAGCATTGCCTTTATATTATAAATTGAATTTTACATATAAGAAATTCATCCCAAGATTAGTTAAAATTAATCAAAACATTCCCTTACCTTCTTGGGTAAAAGCAAACAGATTAGGAAAATTTCTAATAAAAAAAAAGCACATTAATAAGACCCCAGAAATAATTATTAAGCAAATTAAAAATACATTTGAATTTAAATTTATCGAAAGAATTTTATTTATTCATAAAAAGGAAAATTCAACATTTCTAGTTGATGCTAAATATCTGGATTGGAGATTTTTAAATCATCCTATCTTTGAATACAAAATATATTACTTAAAAAAACCTGAAAAAAATAATGAGGATTTATTAATAGTTACACGATTACATGAATGCGAGAATAAAACAAAAATTATGCATATTATAGATGTTTTTGGAAGCCAAAAGAATTTTTATCTTCTTAATTCCTTTTTGGAGAGAGAACTCAAAGATAAATCAATAAATGTATTTGATTTCTATAATACTAACGAGTCAATAATTGACAAATTAAAATTAGAAGGTTGGTTCTCAGTTATTGATGAAGATTTTATTTACTGCCCAAATTTATTTTTTCCTCTTGAAGAGACATATCCTCCTACAACATCAATAGCCATTTATTCAAAAATAAAAAAAGGTAAAAATGCACCAAACTCATTTTTAGATACTTATATATCTAAAAAAGACTGTAGTTTAGATCTTCCTACGAAGCATACGTTTGACATATTATTTGATGGTTGCAAAGATTAATTAGTTTTTAACTAAAAATACTTTTTTGATTTATATTTTTTAAACAACTTGGAGTTAATGTGTTTAATTTAATGGATTTCGGTATTTCAGAAATAAGTTGGTCAAATAAACTTTCTAGTACTTTATTTCTTGAGTCTCCTATTGGGTAACCATCAATTCCTGCGATACTAATAGATTTGGATTTACCAGATATGGCAGCTGCAATAGCGTAAAAAAGAACTAGAGGTTTTGGTATTACACAGTATTTTTCATGGAATTCAAATGTTTTTTCTTTTGTAACTAGCCCATAATCAAATATTCTGGATTGGTTTATACGATTTGATAGATTTTCATCCAGTTTAGAGTAAGGACACATTAAAAATTGATCCATTCCTGCATATAGATTTAAATCTTTCATCATTCTTATTGGATGACATGCAGCTTTTATATTAATTAAATCAGAACTGATTGGACTGGGTATATTTAGTCCAATAACAATAGGTTGAGATTTTTTTATATACATACTTATTGCTTTTTTATATTTTGTAGAACTTGGTCCTGTAGCTAAAATTAAAACTTCCTTATTTTTAAATATTTCCATTGGATTCCAAGTGCCTATTTCTCCATTGCTGTAAGTAAAGTCAGTTAATCCTTCTGTTAAAAGATTAGGATTAAATGTATTCGCTTTTTTATTTTTTAATTTATTAATCAGAATTATTCTGTCATCATCACTATAAATAGGCTCTGAAAGAAGTGTTTGTATATAAGTCGGATGAATTTTATATTTACCAGCTAAATAATAATAAGGATTTGATCCCCATTTATGAATACTTTTTAAATTTGTAAAATATTTATTTATGAGGTCTAACAAGGAAGAAATGTCATAGCTATTTTCGTGCAATAAAAATTTCTTTTCAATAAGTAATTCCTCCGTTTTGCAATTTCCCGGCCCTCTGCCCATACCAGAAATTGTTGAATCTACCCAGCTAGCACCATTTTTTATACAAATTAATGTATTACTTAGTGCTAGGCCAAGATTATCATGTAAGTGACAACCGAATGGAATATTACATTCCTGATAAATTATTTTTGTTATTTCTTCAGTATTATTATTGCTCATTGCACCAAGACTGTCTGCAAAGTAAAAAACTGATAGGGGAAAATTATTTAATTTACTCAAAAGAATTCTTAATCTTTCATTATTTACTTCACTAATTTGCATTAAATTTATACCTACTTCATAACCTTTTTCACGTAACCAGAACGTTAAAGGCAAAATATCAAAAATTTCATGATAGTGACAAGCTATCCTTACAATTTTTATGTAACTATTAGCCGCTTCTCTGGGGAAAAGAGTCTTTAATATTTCTGTCGCATTTTTTTTATTAATTAATTCGCTGGCATTAATCATCACACATATTTTTATATTGTTTGGAATAGTCAGAGAATCTAAAAATATATCTGAACAAAATGCTAAGGCGCCTTTAAAACCCTCATTTTTTAAAGTTCTAAATCCTATCTCACAAATATCTACTGATGAATGGCTTAATACTTCCAAATATTCATTAATAAATGAGTCTGAAAAATCCCAGTTTGTGTAATAGCCACCGTCTCTTAAAGTGCAATCAAGATGTATGATTTTTTTACTATTTTTCAAGTTTCCTATTTTATTGAATTTGACCAATGTATGAATTTATTTATGCCCTCTTGTAGGGTAGTTAGTTTTAAGTCATTATACAAATCTTTATTTCTATCTAAATCTGCCACCGCTCCTCTGAAGTCTCCTGGTGTTCCATCCTCTAAAATTACTGGTAATTTTTCAAGTTGGAGAGATTGTCTAATGCATTCAATTAATTCCTTTACAGATGATTTTCTTCCAGTACCGACATTGACAATAATTGATTTTTTCTCTTTAATTATTTTGGACCATAACTCAGTAACATCATCTATAAAAATAAAATCTCTAAATCTTTCTAAAGCCCCTTTAGCTGTAATTGAACCCTCATTTCTCGCCATAGTTAAAAAAATGTTTATCATACCAAGGCTTTTATTATTAAAATCCTGTCCTGGTCCATATACATTGAACATTCTTTGAATTCCATAAGTAATTCCAAATTTCTCAGATAGGGTTTTAATATAATTTTCGGAAGCAATCTTTGAAATGGCATATGGTGATTTTGCTTCTAATTGATCTTCAATACTATATTTTTCTTTACCAAGAATTTCTTTATATACATTAAAAGTTGATGCATACAATATTCTTGAAATTTTTCGTTGTCTGCACAGCTCTAAAAGATTTAAGGTTGTTAATGTATTTAATTCCAAATCTTTAATAGGATCTTTAAAAGAAAGTGCTGCAGTAGGTTGCCCGGCAAGATGACAAACGCAGTCATAACCCTCCACATCAAGAGATAAAAGTTCTTCTTTTTTAGTAATATCTACTTGGTTAAAACTTGAAAATTTTACTTCTCTAAAATTAGGTGGCTTTTTAGCGTAATCAATTATCTTTACTTCATGCCCCTCATTAAAAAGTTTATTTGCCAAGGCACTGCCTATGAATCCAAATCCTCCAGTTATTAAAATTTTCATCTACCTTTCTTTAATTCCTGAACAAGTGGAATCATATCAGAAAAAGGTCCTAGTGTTACAAGCATACAATCCGACATTTCATTTTGATAGTTAGCCTTAGTGTAAATTTTACTCTTAAGCAACTCAATGTTTTTCTCATCTCTTTCTTTTTTACTATTAAATTTGATTAGCATAAAGTTTGATTTATGGGCATTCACAACGTAGTTACATTTCTCTAATTCCTTTTTAATTTCTTCTCGTGATTCGCAAACCCGACTATTATATTCATCAACATATTTGGTGTATTTTAAAAGATTTATGGCAATTTTCTGACCTATTGTATTAGTCTCATAGGAAATTCTTTTTTGCGCAATTCTTTTTGTTAGGTTTTCATTCGACATCATATATCCTACTCTTATTGAAGGCATACCAAAAGCTTTTGAAAATGTTCTCATTACGATCACATTATCAAATTTTTTAATCAAGCTCTTCGCAGAATCGCAGCCAAATCCAAAGTATGCTTCATCAAATACTATAAGGATATTTCTTTTATTACATTCTAATGCTAAATCGCCCATCTCTTTTAAATCGAGGTTATCTTCAACGGGTTGATTTGGATTAGGAATAAATAAAATGCTTACTTCGGAGAGGGAATGTCTAAGTTTTCTTCTGTCTAATTTAAAATTTTGATAATCATAGCCAATGGTCCTAAGCTCTGTTTTAAATAATTTAGAGTAAACATAATACATAGCATAAGTTGGACTGAGAACTCCAATTTTCATGCCTTCATGAGTAAAAGTCTCAAAAATATTTTTGATAATTCCGTCTATTCCCGAGCCTATTAGTATATTTTCTTTTTTTAGAGCTTCATGTTTTGCAATTGCATCATAAATCTTACTTAAATCAGGATAAAGAGTCATATCATATTGATCAATATCACTCATTAATTTTTGGATAAAGTTTTTATCCCATATAGATACCCTCTCATTTCTATTACATCTTAAACCATTAACATAGTCCCTATCTTCAGGAATTCTTATCCTTTCAATATACTCGTCATTTAGAAATTCTCTAAAGTTCATAAATTTTCTTATTTATTAAATAAATATAATACTAAAATCAGAAACATTTAAATATCAACAAGATTTGATACTGAATAAATTCCTTCATCTTTTACAAATTTTTTCCAATTATTTAACTCTGTCCAACAACTTAGAAAAATAAATTCTATATTCTGATCTTTCGCTGCGAAATAATCGTATTTACTATCTCCAATTAACAATGCTGGTCTTCGTATATTTTTAGAGGATAATTCTCTTTTTAAAATCTTTTTTTTAGAGCTTGGACTACCAAATATTCCCCCATTAAATATATCAGCTATTTTTCTTATAGAAAATATTTCTCTTAATTCATTCTCATCACCCCCAGATACTATTAACCATTTTGAATTAATAGTTTTTCGCTTGAAATCTTCTAATTTAGGACAAACTTGGCATTCAATTAATTTAATTTTAACTAGTTCTGCATACTTATTTAATAGAAGTTCTTTATTAATATCTTTTTTTTCATAATTATATTTAGGGATAATAGTATCAATAAAATAATCAAATTTATGATATCTAGAAATTCCACCATTTAGCTTATGATAAGAAACTAATTCTTTCGCAGGTCCTTCTCCATAATTTAGACCAACTTCATAAAAAGCATCAGTCTTCAATTTATTAGAGTTCAAAATAACACCATCACAATCAAAAATTATTGTCTTATATTGATCTAAAGAATAATTAGTTTTTTGCATCTTTTTTTGTTAGGAAAGATTCAATTTTATTAATATCTGATGGAATATCAACAGCCAAACTTTCTCCCTTACATTCATACATTAAGATTGTTTTTTGAAATTCTAAAAATCTTAAAATTTCAATATCTTCATAAGATTCTAAGTAACTCTTTCTACCAAAACTTTTAAATAAAAAAAGTTCTTCTTTTGTTAAAGCATAAATACAAACCTGTTTCTTAAATCGCTTAGGGATCTTTTGAGGATCTTTAGATGCAGGTAAAATACTCCTAGACATATAAATAAGTTCGTTTTTCTCATTAGTTATAACTTTCGGTATATTAATATCTTTTGCAATTTTAATATCATTAACCCATGAAAATCCGTTTACAATTTTATCCATATTGTCTAATTTCAATTTTATGCATTTTTTTATATCGCTAGGTAATACCAATGGCTCATCCCCTTGAACATTAACTATGATTTCATAATTTAAATCTTTACAAGCTTCTGAAATTCTGTCAGTACCGGTTTCTGCTTTATCACTTGTTAAGATAAATTTATATCCATTATCTCTTACCACATTAGATATTCTTTCATCATCAGTTGCGATAAACACGTTTGATTTGCCTACCGCTTTTGAAGATAAGTCAGCCACCCAGAGGATCATTTCTTTACCACTAATTTTCGCCAAAGGTTTTCCTGGAAATCTACTTGATTTAAATCTTGCAGGTATAACTATGCAGCTTCGATTATTGTCTTCCATTTTAATAAAGTATAGTTTTAACTATATTATTAAATTAAATAAAATTTTCTTTTTTTATTTATTAATTCTTTTTAAAAATTGCAATAAAAATAATAATTAATTTAAATTAATATGTAAAAAAATCTAATAGATGAAATTCTTTTGCAGTAGAATTGATTACTAACTAAAAATTAGAAAACATTTAGGAATTATTTAATCTTAATAAAATTATG
>MDSZ01150254.1_pt1 | contig 16187 bp, 15 predicted proteins | sample 811201 | NCBI WGS metagenome assembly MDSZ01 (sample SAMN05326647, study PRJNA326480) | marine metagenome | isolation source: seawater | place: Indian Ocean: North | collected 2010
TCATTATCTTAAAATTTTCTATATTTATTTTTTCAAAAATATTTTTTAATATAGAAGCTTCAGGATTTCTACTGCAGCAGGGATCTTGATCGTTAAAAATTTGATAGTGTTTTCTTGTCGGTTTACCTTCTTCGTCTAACGTCGCTAAACGATATAAATAATGATAATCTATATTTTGAGATAATGAACTTTCAAACTCTTCCCAACCTGGCCCAAATTTATTAAATACCATAAATATTACGGGTAAAGGACCAGCAACACTATAAGAGTTTTTGATTTCAGTTATTAAACCAGAGAGAATAGTTGTATACCATCCACCACCACTAAGACCAATCATATGAATTTCTTTATAATCATTATTTTTAATCATATTCTTTATTAAATAATAATTTCCACTAAGCATAATACTTAATGGTTTTTTATTTGGAAAATTTTCATCGTAAAATGAAGAATATGACTTATGAAAAAATGGATTTGATTTTTCTACATAATTAGGAAAATCAATTTTAGTTGTTCGATTATATCCATTTCCAGTCATAGATAGAGACAATAAATCATAACCTTTATCTTTTAATTCATTTTTTAATTGAATAAAATAATCTGAATTATATGGGTTCTCATAATGACCACCATTAAATATTACAAGTTTATCAGTTGAGGTTTTAGATTTTTCTAAAATACCATAATGAATAATGTCATAATATTTTGCACTATAGATTTGATAATCAATAGGTTTAAATTTCCAAGTATCCTGAATAATAGATATTTTCTCATTATCTTTAAAAATAATTTGGTTTTTATTTAGTATTAACTCATTAATCATTTCTTCTCTTAAATTCAAAAAATCAAAATTTTTTGAAATTTCAAAAGATTTTAAAATATTTTCATTAACAATATTATGGTTAAAAATTTTTGCTAAATTTGAGACCCTATTTTCATGAATAGAACTTATTTTTTTTTCTAAAATTTTTTGGTTGTGATGAATAAATAAAGTTTTCTTTAAAAAAGTTTTAAAATTTTCAGGTAAGATAAGTTTTAAATCATATACTATAGAATTTGAGTTCGATATATTTTTAATAATATGAAAGTACCCGAATATTACAGTAAAAATAATAAAAAGGAATATTACCCATTTATTTTTAAAATTCATAATTTTATTAATATCTACAACTTTTTTTGAAGCATAAAATTAAGTGTTATCTCGTTCCATAGATATTGTCCATAATCTTTTTTATTCGATCTATAACTCTCTAATTTTTCATAAAAAAAACTTTTGTTTAAAAGAAAATCATCATTTATTTTATTTAATATATCTTTGTTAAAAATAATTTTTGATTTAGGAAATGCGAAACCATGTTTTGGTCTATATTTTAGCTCTATAGGAAGATCTCTCCTAAAATGCTTTTTTAAAAATATCTTTTTTCTTAAAAAAGAGTAATTGTTTTCTAGGCTTAAGGCAAAATTAATAATTGCCTTTGACAAGAAAGGAGACCGGTATTCGATCGAGTTGAACATACTAGCACGGTCAACTTTAGATAAAACTGAGGCTAGATAAAATTTTAAAAAATATTGTTGAGAGGCTTTGATTTTATCTTTATTCTTTTCAAAAATTTTTTCACTTTCAATCACTATGTCGTCAAATTTAGTTTGGTTATTAGTCAATTCTTTAATTTCATCTGGAGTAAGGCTACTCATCCAAGCTTGACATAATTTATTTTCATTAAAATTGAGATATTCAAAAAATTTTTTTATTTTGAATGATGTGCTCATGTATTTTCTTGAGGATGGTATTAAATTCAATAATTTATTTAGACAATTAACAAAAAATTTGGGTAGAATTTTTTTAGCAATCAATGCAATTTTGTAAGCATCAAAAATGATATAACCAAAAAAATTTTCGTCACCTCCATCTCCTCCGACAATAACTTTCGTTCTATTTTTTTTATTAATTTCTTTTAAAAGAGAATAAGTTGCTAAAATGGAGCAATCTCCAACTGGCTCATCAAGTTTATTTATGATTTCAAGAAAGTTATCGTGATATTCCTGATCGGATAACTTAAATATATTCGTATTAAATTCTTTAAAATTTTTAATATACTTACTTTCATCAAAAGATTTGTCATCAAAACCCAAAGTATATGTCGAAATTTTTTCTTTTGAAAAATTATTCATATATTTAGAAATTAAATATGAATCTATACCACCACTTAACAAGACACCAAATCCGACGTCAGAAGTTTTATATTCTTTTATTTTTTTATCAAAAATTGACTCAAAATTTTTGTTGTTATCAAAAAAAATATTAAAGTCAGGTCCTTCAGATAAATCCCAGTATATTTTTTTTTTTAATTCATTATTAGAAAAATTGTATTTTACAATTTCTCCAGCTCTTATCTGATGAATATTTTTATATAAAGAATAAGGAGCTGGGATATGAGAATAAAGCAAATATTGCCCAATAGCATCTTTGTCTATTTCTTTTTTTAGCCCCTCACATAAAAAAATTGAATCTGATTTACTGGAAAAACAAAATTTTTCTTTTTCATGAAAATAATACAAAGGTTTTTGCCCCATATAATCTCTACAAAGAATAATAGTATTTTTTTCTGTGTCATAAATACAAACTGCCCACATTCCATCAAAAAAATTAAAACACTTATCACCCCAATATAAGTAAGATTTTAAGACAACTTCAGTATCAGAGTGTGTTTGAAATTTAATTTTTTTTCTTATCAAATAATCTCTTATCTGATCAAAATTATAAATCATACCATTGTAAACTATTGCAAATTTTTTATCTTCTGAAAAAATAGGCTGACTACCATTTTTAACATCAATTATAGAAAGTCTATTATTTCCTATTGTGACTTTCTTATCTGTAAAGTAATTAAAGTAATCTGGGCCCCTGAAATTTTGATCTTGAGACATTTTCTTAATTAAATTTTTATCTTGAAATCCAGAATATCCAAAAATTGCACACATGACTTAATAGTAGTAAAAAACACCTGATATATAACATTTAATTGATAATTTAACTAATATATTGCTTTACACTAGTTATAATTATATTTACAAATTTGCGATATTTGTTAAAGAACCACTATGAAAATACTTCTAATGTGCAAAGAAATGATAGGCTATGAAAGAACCGCTATAATGGTTCTTGGTAGTAGACTAAAGCAATCTGGCCATGAGGTTAAAGCAGCGGTATTGAGCAGACCTTTAACCGCTGAAGAAAAAAAAAGAAGGAAAAAAAAATCGGAACCCAAATTCCTTTTACATTCAGATGCTTATGTTCCTGACGATGCAGAACAGGTTTGGAAAAATACAAATATAGATAGCGGATTATCGCAAAGTAGAAGTTCTGTGGAGACAAAGTATAATGAGGCTTTAATTAAAGCACTTTCATTCCAGCCTGATGTTGTTGGATACAGTGTAATGACTGGTGAGCATTATGACATACTAGAGTTTAATAAAATTCTTAAAGAAAAAATGAAATTTATTTCAGTAATGGGTGGCCCACATCCTACATTTAATAAAACAGTGATAGAAGAGGATGGTATAGATGCGATCTGTACTGGTGAGGGTGACACTGCCTTTGACTCCTTTATTAATAAAATTCAAAATGGTGAGGACTATTGGTTATCAAAAAGTTTTTATGTAAAATACAAGGGTGAAATTTTTAAAAATGGCTTAGCTCCTCTTGTAGATGAATTAGATGAGCTTCCATATCCAGATAGAGATCTCTTATACGACGCTGACCCTAGCTTAGCAGATGTAGGCTTAAAATCTTTCATAGCTGGAAGAGGATGTCCTTACAAATGTAGTTACTGTTTTAATAAACAATACAATGAAAATTATAAAGGTCTAGGGAAGATAATACGTGCAAGATCGCCTGAAAAAATGATAAAAGAAATTGAAAGTGTACTTCATAGATACCCATTGAATATGGTAAATATGAACGATGATGTTTTTATGCTTAAACCAAATGGTTGGATTAAAGAGTTTGCAAGACTATATAAAGAGAGGATAAAACTACCATTTAGCAGTAATGTTAGAGCAAGTTCAGTTAAGGAAGAAGATATAATTGATCTTGCGGAAGCAGGCATGACACATGTTTGGATGGGTGTTGAATGTGGTGATGAAAAAGCAGCTAACGATATTTTTTTAAGAAATACTACAAATGATACAATAATAAGAGTAAATAACTTATTTGTTAAACACGGAGTAAAAGTAAATACATTTAATATAATGGCCCTACCAACAGAAAATGCTTTTGAAGTTGATTTAAAAACTTTAGATCTTAATCTTGCTTTAAAACCTAACTTCGCATCTTTTGGATTGCTTTATCCTTTTCCAGGTACTGCAATAGCTAGAATGGCAATATCCAGAGGTTATTTTGAGGAAGATAAAAATACCTTATATTTAGACTCAAATAAAAATCGTTCAATGCTAAAATTCAAGAGTGAATATGAGAAAAGAAAAATTGAAAATCTTCAAAAGTTAGCGGGAATTTGTGTTGAATTTCCTTTTTTAAGACCAATAATCCCATTTCTTTGCAAACTACCATTAACTAAGTTTTACCATTTCTTATTCTATTTACATTTAGGTTATAGTCACAAAATTAAGTCACAGCCTGTGAAAATAAAATCTCTGATAAAAGAAATACCAATTTATTTAAATTACTTTAAAAACTTAGTTTTTAAATCTTAATATCTTAATTTTTAAGATTAACAAATTTTTTATACATATTCTCAATTTTCAATACATTTTTATCCAAATCATATTTCTTAACTGAATTATAAGAAGATTTAACAAGTTTAAGATATTTTTTAGGATCTTTCTGAAGAACTAATACTTTATCAACAAAATTATCAAGGTTTTTAAGAAAAAAACCATTTTTGTTATTAACAAGAATTTCATTTATACCTTTAGTATTAAAACTTAAAATTGGTAATCCACTAGCAAGTGCTTCTATAAAAGTTAAACCAAATGACTCAACTCTGGCTAGATTAATATATAAATTTGCGGAATAATATTGAGAAATTAATCTTTTACCTGGATGATATGTTTCAGAATTATTCTTTATATTCGGAATAGTAATAAATAAATTCTTATTTTCTCTAATAAATTTTTCATCATTCAGTTTATTAGAGTTTTCTCCAATTATTTTCCATCGAAAATTTATTTTTTTATTAATCAATTTTTTTCCTAATAATGGCACTAAATCAAATCCTTTTTTATATTTTGCATATCTTCCGACTGTGATAAACTTAATCGTTTTACTTAAATTCTTTCTTCTTGGAAATAATCTAAATTTATTAAATTTTATTGAATTTGAAATTTGAAAAATTTTTTTTTCATTTATTCCTAATTTTTTTAAATCAATATAGATATTTTTTGAAATACATTGAAAACAATCAACTTTTTTAATAATTTTTTTAAGGTACAGATCATATTTTTTATTTAATCTAAATCCATAATTAATAGCTTTTTCTATTTGAATATCTGCACCGTGAAATGTAACTATAACTTTTTTTTTATGGAATTTTAAAAACTCAATTAATATAAGACTCTTAAAGTTTAAAAAATGAAAATGGTAGATTTCATAATCTAAGTCAATCAAATTAAAGTTAAAAAAATTAAAAAAAAATTTAAGGTTCAATCTAAGGTAAAACTTAATAAAATATAATATTGATAGATTGATATACTTTAATTTATAAATTTTATATTTATTATTTTTGAGACAAACATCTTTATTAACAAAAACATGGACTTCATTTCCTTTATTTGAGAATTTATTTGAAAAGTTATGAACTTCAACTTGTACTCCCCCAGGAAAAGGGAAGAAAGTTCCTGTAATCAAAGCAATTTTCATATTTCTATTTAAAATAACTTTTTAATAAAACACACATCTTAATTGCAAATAAACTTCTTTTTTTATTCTTCGTATGGTTCTTTAATTTATACAAAACATGATTAATCATTTTTTTAAGAGGGTCCCCCTTAAAAGTCAAAAAATTTATACTATTTATCATGTGTTTCTTTTTTGAGGCATTGATATTGTAAAAGAAAAAAATCAATTTTCTATTAAAAGTTAAACTAAATTTTAAACTATTATTACTCAAAATTTTGATTTTTGTTTTATGTTTATTGATTTTATCATAAATCAAATATGCATCGTGATAAAATAACCTGTCAATCAAGGAAATTAAGTTTCCCTTGTCTTTTTTTTCTCTTGTTATAAAGTTTTTTTTCAATAAGACGAACTTCTTCTGTTTATAAATCTCAACATCATCTACATAAAGTAAAACTCTATTTTTCTTAGCTAAACTATAAAGATTAGTTGCTTGTTTTAAATTCAATGTAAGGGGTTTTTCACAAAAAACGTTCACTTTTTTTTTTAAAAAAAATTCACACATTCTATAATGCGTCCTATTTGGAGTTAAAATAAAAATCCAATCAACTTTAGTAGAGCACTTTTTAAAATTTACATTTTTTCCAACAATATATTTTATAGAAGAACAACTTTTTAGAGCTTTGATTACTTTTTGACCCCATTTACCTCTACCAATAACTCCAACAGATTTTAAATTTTTTATATTATTCATTAATTAATGATATTTATAAAATTTACTTGATGAAAGTAAGAATGTTTATAAATATTGACCATGTACAAAATTACAATTTTAATACCATTTTACAATGAAAGAGGAAATATAATAAGACAATTACAAGATTTACTTTCACACTTGAAAAATAATAAGAAATGTTCCTTTCATATAACTTTAGTGGATGATGCTTCAACAGATGAAGGACCCTACGAGATAGAAAAGTTTATTTCTGAAAATGAGCCAAACATGTTTACTTTTATTAAACATCAGAAAAATCTGGGAAAAACTGCAGCTATTCAATCAGCGTTCAGAGAAATAAATGCAGATTATGTAATTTTTATGGATGGTGATTATCAAGATGACCCAAAAGACATTTCTATTTTTATTGAAAAAATTCTATTAGGTTATGAGGTAGTGATTGGTAATCAGCAAAAACAACCTAAGTTTTTAAAAAAAATTTCTGTATATTTGTATAAGAAATTATTAAAGTCATTTCTAAATATAGATATAAACACTCCAAGCCCACAATTTTTTGCAATTAAATTTAAATATATTAAAGATTTAAAATTAAAAAAAAATGATCATAGATATCTTGTTATTACATCCTTATACAACAAAGCAAAATATATTGAGGTAGATGTGAGTTACCTTGATAGAATTTATGGAAAATCTAAATTTAGCGATTTAAAAGTTTTCGGTGCGCTTTTTGAAACTATAAATCTGATTTATAGACTTAAAAAATGATTATATAAAATCCATCATGAAAAAAATTGCAATTATTGGTTCAGGACTTTTTGGATTAGGAGCAGCTCTAATACTTAGCAAAAGATACCGTATTGATCTTTACGAGATTAAAAAGGAAATTTTAACAGGTGTATCTTCATCAAATCAATTAAGATTTCATTTGGGTTATCATTACCCACGATCACCCGAAACACTCAAAGAGGTACAAAAAAACAACAAAGATTTTATTAAGTTTTACGGGAAAAGCATATTTGGAAAAACTAAAAATTATTATGGAATTTCTGAAATAGATTCTCTTACTTCATATAAAAAATATATTGAATTTTTAAAAAAGAATAAATTATTTTTTAAGGAATTAAGATTAAATGAAATTAAATCTATCCAAGGTACTATATTATCTAACGAAAAAAATCTTAACATATTTAAAATAAAAAAAATTATTGAAAATAAATTAAAACAAAATAGATTTAAAAATAGACTCAATTTAAAATTAAATTCAAATTTTAGGAAAGAGGATATTAAAAAATATCATAAAGTAATTATTGCTACCTATGAGAATAATAATAATATTTTAAAAAATTTGGGTGTAAAGCCCCAAAGAAAATATAAATTTGAACTTGTAGAAAAGACAGTTATAAAATTGCCTAAAATTTATCAAGATAAAAGTTATATGATTATCGACGGAAAGTTTTTATGTCTAGATCCTTTTCTGGGGACAAAATACCACCTCTTAAGTAGCAACAAATACTCCAAGATAGAGATTGTAAAAGGTTTATACCCTATTTTTAAATCTAAAAAGTTAAAGTTAGTAAATAAAGGATTGATCAAAGATTTGAGATTATCACGTTTTAAAAAAATAATTAAACATGGTAAGTTGTTCTTTAAATTTATAAATAAGGCAAAATATATTGGGTCGTATTATCTGATAAGAACTATAGAAACTAATAAAGAGAAAACTGATGAGAGGTTAAATAGGATTGATTTTATTAATAACAAAATTATAACACTATTTTCAGGTAAATGGAATACTTCAGTGAGTGTAGGTTTTGAACTTTTACGAAAAATAAAATGATATCTAAAGAAAAAATTATATCTTGGCTAAATAGTAATGAGGACGAAAGTAGTGATGATGTTAATAAAATTTTTCTTTCGGAAATTAATGATAATGTTTCTACTCAAAAAGAAAAAATTTCGTCAGATAATTTAAATAACATAAAGAAGATTATAAAAATTTTTTCCAAAAAACCATGGGCAACTCAAGAGGAAATATCAAATAATTTGAATATTAAAAAAGATCAATTAATAAAGATAAATAAAATAATATCCCAATCTGAAATAATGCAAAACCTTATATTGAAAGAGGGGATTGCAAACAAATATTGGAATTCAATAATACCATTTGCTTCTTTGACTAAAAAAACATTAAAAAATGAGTATTCCTTCCCTAAAAGGATTGCACTTTTTCCGGGCGTATCATGTATGTTTTATTGTGGGTTCTGTGGCAGGAATCAAAACGCCAAGTATCCATTATCAATAATTGACGATTCTTTAGAAATGTACAAAAAACTTTTTGATGAAAGTCCAGAATATACAAAATATTCTATCTCTGGAGGTTTAGAGCCTTTAACAAATCCTAAATTAGGGGAATTAATTAGATACGCGAATGTGTCTGGAAAAAGGATGCCAATTATTACAAATGGATTTTCTTTAACACCTAATTATGTAGCTAAAAATTCAGGATTATTTTACGCGGACTCAATTAGAATTTCATTGTATGGTGTAGACTCTGAAAGTTACCAATTCATTACTAGAGTAAATAAAGCTTATAAACAGGTTAAGAATAATACAGTTAACTTTTTGAAAGAAAGAAATCAAATAAATAAAAATTTAAAATTTGGATTTAATTTTATAGTTATACCAGAAAATATTAATCAATTACTTGAAATTCCCAAATTGGTATCAGAGATTAATTCTGAGGTAAACAATGGTGAAGGAGTCAACTTTTTAACTATTCGGGATGATTATCAAAGTGTCACAAATCACTCTGAACATAGAGATGTAGAAAGAAAGTATAGACTAGAAAAATCTATGAATTTACAAGAAAGAAATAAATTAAAAGAGACTATCTTTAAATTTGAGGATTACAGAAAAAAACTATGTCCTAATTTATATGTAGATTATGGGTATGCATTAGAATCTCTTTTTAGAGGTATTCAAGATGCGGGATTAATCAAAATTAGAGGCAATAGAATGAGAAAGTTTGGGTTTACTCAAATTTCAGTGGCAATTGACCTTTACGGAGATGTTTTTCTCTTCAGAGAAGCAGGTTTTTTAAATAGAGAGGGTAACAAAAAAATGATTATTGGAAGAATTAGTAAAGATGTATCATTAGAGGAAATCATTAAGAACTACTTAAATAAAAATATACCGCTAGACCTTGAAGATGATGACTCTAGATTTATGGACTCTTTTGATCATGTAATCACATCTTTAGTTAACCAAGCAGAGGAGGATAAAAAGTTTGGTATTCCTTTCGATTTAGGACCCATTAAATCACGAAAAGAGAATGTTAAAATGATGCTTGGTAATAATTGGTACTCTGAAAACACTTAGTAATTTTTTAAATATCTATTTTAAATGAAAAAAATTTTATTTTGGTCTCCATTTATTGATAATGTTGGCACAACAAAATCCACTTTAAATTCAATGCTATCGATGAGAAAATTTGGTAGTAATGAACTGAATTTAATTGTTATCAACGTTCTTGGGGAGTGGAATAATTATTCTAATATTTTATTAGAAAATAAGATAAATGTAATTGATTTAAATATATCTAAAAATATTCCATTTTTTAAAAAAAAAGGGTTCATGTTTAGTAGATTACTATATTTTAAGGTATTTTTTTTATCTTTTGTACCATTAATAAAAATTCTAAAAAAAGAAAAACCAGATTATTTTTATGTGTGTTTAATTACAATTGTCCCACTCATAATAAATTTTTTACTAACTATTAAAACAAGAACAATTTTAAGAATATCTGGATATCCAAATTTACATTTTATTAGAAAAATACTTTGGAATTTAACTTTAAAAAAAATTGAGTGGATATTTTCTCCAACGAATATCACCAATAATTTTCTTATTGAGAATTTTCCAAATCATAAAAAAAAATTTAAATTAATTAGAGATCCTATATTTAGTTATGAGGATATATTATTAATTAAAAAATTAAAAAATAGAAGAAAAGATTTTTTCTTATCAGTAGGGAGACTGACAAGACAAAAAAATTTTAAATTCTTAATCAAAAGTATTTACGATTATAATTTAAATAATAAAGATAACATAAATCTACTTATTATAGGTGATGGAGAAGAAGAACAAAACTTAAAAAATTTAGTTAAACGTCTTCAACTTACAAAAAATATAAAGATATTAGGATTTAGGAAGAACGTAAAAAAATATATGTGTCAAGCTAAAGCTTTAATTTGTAGTTCACTTTGGGAGGACCCAGGCTTCATATTCATTGAAGCAGGGATAAGCAATCTTCCAGTAATAACAAACGCTTGCCCAAATGGACCTTTAGAAATTTTTGATAAAGAAATAAATGGCTATATGTTTAATTTTAACTCAAGTGAAAATTTTAAAAAAAAAAATTAATCAATTTAAAAAAGATGAGCCTTATAAATTAAAAAATAAAATTTGGAACTTAAAAAATTATTCAAGAAATTATTCCTCAATAAGATTTTTCAAAGAATTTAGTAAATATGTCAACTAAAATTAAGTTTTCAATAATCACAGTTGTTTTAAACAATGAAAGGTACATTGAAAGAGCAATAAAAAGTGTTGTAAGCCAGATATATAAAAATTATGAATATATAGTAGTAGATGGGGGATCTAAAGATAAAACGCAAGATATTCTAAAAAAATATAAAAAAAAAATATCTAAGATTATAATAAAAAAAGATAAAAATATGTGGCAAGCTATGAATAGGGGAATATCTGCCTCAAAAGGGGAAATAATCTGTATTATTAATTCTGATGATTATTTCACTAGAAATGCTTTAAAGATTGTAAACAAGTATTTCCAGAGTCATAATATTGACTATTTTTTTGGAGCTGTAAAAAAAAGAAAAATTTTTTATCACTTTAATCCAGAGAACATCTTTTATAAATTTAATTGTTATCCATCTCATTCGATTAGTTTTTTTGTAAAAAAAAAAATACATAAAGATTTAGGTTATTATGATGAGGATCTAAAATTTTGTGCTGATTACAGTTTTTTTTACAAGCTTTTTAATAGCAAAAAATATAAATATAAAAATGGAAAAAAATCAGAACTACTAGGATATTTTAATACCAGAGGACTCTCATCAAGAGTTGGTTTTTTCAAAACGCTATATTATGAGTCTGTCGTAAGATTAAGAAATAAGCAAAATTTATTATTTGTTTTTTTAATATTCTTTTTAAGAATATTAAATAAACTAAGAAATAAATTATTCTATTTTAGATAATTTATCAAAACTTCCTCATATTTTCTTAATTGATTATTAAAGTTATATTTAACTAAATTTTTATACGATAATTTTATCATTTTTTGATATTTTTTTAGTGATTTACCTGTATGAAAATTTTTAATTTCACTGGTTATTTTTTTATATTCTCCTACTTTAACTAATACTCCACCCTTTCCATTATTAAGTATCTCACTTGGGCCACTTTTACATTTATATGATATGCAGAGTTTTTTAAAAAGAGTTGCTTCAAGAAGAACATTTGGCAATCCTTCAAAAACTGAAGTAAGAATAAAAATGTCTGATTTTTTAAAATAGATATATGGATTTTTATTATATCCAATAATTTTTACAAATTTTTTTAATTTATGAAATTTTATATAATTATTTAATGTATTTTTTTCAGATCCAGACCCAATTATAATAAGTCTGATTGGAATTTTGCCTTTTAATTCGTTTACAACTTTTAACAGGTCTATTTGATTTTTTTGTAACGTAAGACGTCCAACATTAAGAATTTTAATCACTTTATCACTAGAGTCATAAAAAGGAACTTTTTTTTTTATTTTCGATAATTTTAAAATTTTTTTTGAGTTAATAGGATTGTAAATTACATAAGAATTAATTTTAAATTTTTTATCAATTTCTTTTTTAAATTCTAAACTATTAACTATTACTTTATCAGCTAATCTGTAAAAAAAACTTATGATGAAAGTTTTATAAGTATTGATCCATTTTGAGGGAGCAGAATTTGCTCGAACTATTACTTTGATACCTAAAATTTTAGCTAATAAGATTGCATATACATTTGCTTGAAAGGAAAAAATAACAAAGTCTCTCTTTTGAAAAAAAAGAGAGATTAAAGACATCAAACAAATTATATATTTTAATTTTCTATTTTTAGTTTTAATTTTAATAATTGGTTTAATAAAATTTATTTTTTTATTTGCATTTAATATTTTATCATATGTTATCAAAAAAACTTTAGACTTTATGTTTTTAGAAAAATGATCCATTATCATCTCTAAATTTTTTTCAACCCCACCTCCTTCAATTGATGGATTAAATAACACTAAATTTTTCATTTTTATCTTTTATTGTTTTATTTTAATGACCTTGCTTCAAAACTAGAATTATCTTTTGCTTTAATGTAATTATATTTTTAATATTGAATTAATATTATATTAATTTTTCTTTAATTTAGAATATATTTTTTGAAAAACTTATGAAATTAAAATTTAAAAAATACCTCTATAAAATGATGCTAGAATCAGAAAATAGAAAAATTGAAAAAAAAAAAAGTTTATTAATATCAAAAAAAATTGTTGATAATTTTAAATATCTTCAATTTCATAAATTCGGGAAAAAAAACAAAAAAAAAATTTTTTATGTTATTCAAAGAAAAATAGGAGGCGGTTTATTTTCTAATCTATTGTTTGTTTTAAACCATCTGGTAATTTCTGATAAATTCAAATTTACACCTATAGTAGATATGCATAATTTTGAGGGATTTTATAATGAAAAAACAAAAGTTAACAAAACCCATAATGCTTGGGAATATTATTTTAATAAAACTTCAAAAAATAAATTAAAAGATGTTTATAAAAGTGAGAATGTGATTATATCTGGAAATTATACTTTTAGAAATTACAAATTCAGAGCATTTAGAAAATATAATGATATTTTAAAAGTATATAAAAAATATATTAAGATCGATAAAAAGATAATTAAAGAGGCAAATAAAATTTACAAAAATTTAAAAATAAATAAAAAAAATACAGTCGGTTTGCACTGGAGAGGAACTGATCATAAGTTCTTACCAGATCATCCTCAGCCACCAACAAGAGGACAAATTTTTTCTAAAATTGATGAAATACTTAGAATTGATGATAAAAAAAATATTTTTTTAGTAACAGAAGATCCAAATTATCTTAAAATTATTAAAAGAAAATACGGCAAAAAAGTAAAATATTTAAATTCTTTTAGATCATTAAAATCATCAGATTTTTCAAATTATAAAAGGAAAAATCATAGATATAAAGTTGGAAAAGACTCTTTAATCGAAGTAATTATTTTATCAAAATTAAATTACCTGATCTGTTCTGAGTCTAACATTTCTGATTTTGCTAAATTTATGTCCCAGAGCAAAAAATTTTCACTAGATAGAATAATCAATAAAAGGAATAGTAAAAATGTTTTAATTTGTTTTTTTAGGTGGAAAATTAAATCTTATTTACCAAATTTTTTAGGAGGCTACTAATATGAAGTCTCTTATACTATCTTTTTCTGACACTGGTGGTGCAGGTAGAGCTGCAATTAATATTTTCAAATCCTTAATTATCTCAAATGTAAACTCTTCATTTTACGTAAAAAAAAAAAAATACGCAGCTTACTTATGTTAAAAATTTTTTTAATACAAATAATTTTATTTTTGAAAAGTATATAGAAAAAATTAATAGAAATATTTGTAAAATTGAAAAAAAAAAAACTTATAGCTATCAAAGCCCTTCTTTATTTCCAACTTATCTAAGTAAAAAACTAAATAAATTTGATTGTGATATTATTCATTTATGCTGGATTAACGGATTTTTGGGTGTAGAGGATATAGGTAATATAGATAAACCAATTGTATGGTCTCTTTGTGATATGTGGCCATTTACCGGAATAAATCATTATGATGTTTATGATAAGCAGGCACCTTGGAGGAAAGAAAATTTTAACTCTAATGCAAAATTTTCTCTAGATAAATGGCTAATGAATAGAAAGATTAAATCTTGGACAAAACCTATCAATGTAGTTGTACCCAATAGATGGATGTACGATTGTGTGAAAGATAGTAAAATAATGTCAAATTTTAATTGTCATTTAATTAAATGGCCAATTGATGATCAAATTTTTTTTAAAAAAAATAAAGCAGAATGTAAAAAAAAGTTTAAATTTGATATAAATAGAAAGTTATTGATTTTTGGATCTTCCAATGGCCTTCAAGATAAAAGAAAAGGGTGGCAATATCTAGAAAAAGCTTTAGAACAAACAGAAACTGATTTTGATCTTCTTATTTTTGGGATCAAAGAACCGTCAAATTTTAATTTTAAATTTAAAGGAAGTATTTTTTTTAAAGATAGAATTAATGATGATTTTGAGCTTTGTGAACTATACAATTCTGGAGACTGTTTAGTCATACCATCTTTAAATGATAATACTCCTTTAATTTCTCAAGAAGCTCAAATGTGTGGGTTACCGATTGTTTCATTTAATCATAACGGACTGTCTGAAATAATAGAACATAAAATAAATGGATATAAAGCAAAATCGTTTGATATTATATCATTAAAAGACGGAATTGATTGGATCTTTAGAAATCTAGATGATGATAAACTAGTGAAGAAAACCCTACAAATGTCTCAAAAAGTAAAATTAAAATTTATTGGTAACGAATATAAAAAACTTTATAAAAGTATTTTAGACGATGTTGATAAAGTTATTTATTAATTTATAACAAGCTAGAAATAATTTTAATGTCTTTAGTGTCAATAGTATTACCGTATTATGAAAATGAAAAATATATTTTTAAAACAATTAACTCAATTCTTAATCAAACATATAAAAAATTCGAACTCATAATTATTTTTGATGAATATTTCAAAACTCAAAATAAAGTTTATGAAAAACTCATTAAGTTAAAAAAAAAAAATAAGAAATTAAAGATAATTTTGAACAAAAAAAATCTCGGAGTTTCATTATCAAGAAATATTGGAATTTCAAGGTCGAGAGGTAAATTTATAGCATTTATAGATAGTGATGATATATGGAATAAAAAAAAATTAGAAGTTCAAATAAAATTTATGATTAAGAATAATCTAAAATTTACATATACCAACTATAATGTAATTGATAAAAATGGCAAAATAATTGGAAAATTTGAGTCACCTAAAAAATTAACGTATCTAAAATTATTAAACTCTTGTGATATTGGTACGTCCACAGTTGTGTTCGAAAGATCTATAGCAAAATTATGTAAATTTCCAAGATTGAAAACTAAAGAAGATTACGTAGTTTGGTTACGTCTTGCAAAAAAAAAAATAAAAATTGCAGGAATTAATTTATTTTTAACAGATTGGCGATCTTCTCCTGGGTCATTATCTTCGTCCATATTACAGAGATTTTTTGATGCATTTAAAGTCTATAATCATTATGAAAACTTCGGTATTATAAAATCTATTTTTTTAACTTTAAACCTGAGTTTTTACTCATTGATAAAAAAAATTAAAATATATATGTAATGGAACCTTATTATCAATTTTTAATTTTTCTGGCA
>MDSZ01213981.1_pt1 | contig 16187 bp, 14 predicted proteins | sample 811201 | NCBI WGS metagenome assembly MDSZ01 (sample SAMN05326647, study PRJNA326480) | marine metagenome | isolation source: seawater | place: Indian Ocean: North | collected 2010
CGCATGAGCAAGCGTCGTGCCCATCACAAATGAATACTAACCATTCAAACTTCAAGATTCCAGAGATCGTCACCTACCCAGTGGATAGTTGAAATGGCCTTTCCTTTGCTCATCGACATCATCTCTTCCCCATCCACAATTGCGATTCCAGTTGCAATAGGATCACCCGTTTCTTGGTCCCTAATCCACACGAAGTCACCACTTATCAGGGAAGGATCTGCTATCTGGATGCCTGCTCCCATGCAGTCGGCCCCGTTCCTAAGAAAAGGGATCGCTCCATCGTCTACAGCCACCCAAGACTTCTCTATTCCCCAGTAACTTATCCCTCTAAGGGTAGGGTACCAACTCATGTTTCTTTTGACATCTATTCGCATCGCTAAAGGGACCCTATCCACTAAGATCAGATCTGTCTCTTGATAATGAGCTTGCTCAAGAAAACCGGACAGGGATAATTCCTCGCCTAACCACTCGCCTATCTCCTCCGCAACTCCGCGAATCTGCTTGAGTCTTACCGGGGTTCTCCGCCTCAGCCTCTTCTCTACCACATACCTATGGAATGTGAGGGGGCGAAAGAACATACCGAGAGCGTACACTTGAAGCGCGACGACTGTAGCGGTGAGTCATGCTCGTCATATGTCTAGATCTTGAAGGAGTCTTGATTCCTGAAATTTGGGTAAATGTCGCAGAGATTACGGGAATCAACGAACTTCGAAGAACTACCCGAGAAGAGCCAGATTACGACCTGCTGATGGAATATAGGCTGAGAATATTGGATAAGCATGACATCAAGATTGAACATATTACCTCGATAATTGACTCCATGGAACCCGTGGAAGGTGCGATAGAATTTCTTCAAGGCCTAGAATCAAAATGGCCAACATTAATCCTGTCAGATACTTTCTCTCAGTTCGCGAAACCCATGATGTCAAAGCTCGGGAACCCAACTCTGTTTTGTCACACTTTAGACATAGATGATACTGGAAGGATAGAAGGCTGGAACATACGATGTGAAGACCATAAGAGAAAGACCGTCGAAGCTCTAACTAAATTGAATTTCAAGGTCATAGCATCTGGAGACTCATACAACGACACGTCTATGCTTTCCTCTGCTAATGCAGGAATTCTATTCAAGCCTCCAGATAACGTCATTGAGGAATTCCCTCAATTTCCAGTTGTCAATGACTTCGAAGGGCTAATGTCGGCAATAGAGTCATCAGCTTCTGACATGGGCGAGCTCTGACAGTAACATCCTAGGCTCCAATCGTTTGAAATAAGGCAGGCAAGTCGGCGGGTTGCATGGCGAAGTGGCATGGCATTTCTCGAAGGAAGCCCACCGGCGGGCGTCTCAAGCGTCCAAACAGGTACAGAGGTAAGAGAAGGACAGAGGTTGCAAGTGAGGAGCAACTCGCTTATGTCGGCGAGTCTGACGCCCGCAAGAACTACCGTAAGAGGGCAGGATCCCAGACAGTGAGAACGCTATCAGTTAACAAAATCAATGTCAATTCCAAGGATGGAAAGACTGTGAGAGCCACAGTCAAGAATGTGGTTGGAAATGATGCTGATCCCAACTACGTCAGAAGGAACATCGTGACAAAGGGTGCAGTACTGGAGACCGACAAGGGATTGGTTAGAGTTACGAGCAGACCAGGAATGCATGGCGTAGTCAGCGGTGTTCTGGTAGAAGAATAATACACGAAGCCCTCAAGTCACACAGCTCTCAGGATAGGGCGATAGAATGGCCGCTAAGCGAGAGGAGATGATCCTGTGGACTGGATATTTTGACTCCAGACTCTCCCGATCCAAAGGACGAAGAGTTTCCAAGGGAGCCAGCATACCTAAGCCAACTCTGGAATCAATAGTCTGGGCTGCTCGCAGTGCTGGAGTTAGGAAGATGAGGCAAGAGCCCGAGGTAAGCCATCCTGCAAGACCCCACGCTAAGGAGGGAAGACTAGTAATGCCTCCGAGTCATGCTCTAGAGGTCATGGGGGCATCTAGTAAAGAGGGAGTGATGCAGGAAATTGGTACTATCCTGAGACGGAGATCCAAAGAGGCAAAGGATCAGGGGAAGGACTCAGTAAGAGGCCCTGCTAAGGGGGATAGAAGAAGACGCGCCCAACGAAAGACAACAAAGCATAGAAAGAGCGGGCAAAGGAAGAGGAAGAAGTTCGGCAGGAAGTGAAATCTTGTTCATCATTGAGGAGGGTAATCCCGATCCTGAGACATTCCTAAGGCTAAGAAATGGAGCAGGAATGAGCCCTAGGTCTTTGCAAGGGGCAATAAAGGGACTTGGAAAGGAGATGTTCTCAGTTATCCTCAGATTGGAGCAATCAAAAGAAATCGTGGGAATGGGACGAGTTATCGGAGATGGCGGGACTATTTTCGTAATCTGCGATATGCTAGTTATCGAGAAGTTTCAGAATTTGGGCGGGGGTACCCTGATCATGAATGCTATTATGGATTACATTCAGCAGGAGGCTCCGCCAAATTCCTACATCAATCTGATGGCAGACGTCGACGGATTCTACGAGAAATGGGGGTTTGAGCCATCACTGCCTGATTCAAGGGGCATGGTATTCAGGGGATAGATCCAATCAAACTTCAACAGTCCAGTTAAACTGGTCTGGAACACGCCTCTGCTGAATGGCCGTCAGAGAATCATACATCTCCATGGCAACAGGTCCAACCTCTCCACCACAGTACTCGACTACCCTATCTCTATGCTCAATAGTTCCAATTGCGGAAATTACGGCAGCCGTTCCGACGCAGAAACACTCATCTGCATCAAGCGCATAGTCCACGTCGATCTTCTCCTCCCTTACCTCGTAGCCTTTTGACTCGGCCAGCTCTATTACGGAGGCCCTCGTTACTCCTGGTAGAATAGTCCCGGTTAGCTCGGGAGTGGATATGATTCCGTTCTTAACGCAGAAGAAGTTTGCCGCACCGACCTCCTCGATATACCTGTGGTTAACTGCATCAAGATATATTATCTCAGAGTAACCCTCCTTTTTTGCCATCTTGGAGGGCACCATTCCTGGTGCATAGTTTCCGATTGCTTTGACCCCTCCGGAACCTCCGGGGGCAGCTCTGTGAAACTCATCAGACACCCTCAGGGAAGTGGGGGTTATTCCTCCTTTGAAGTAAGGCCCTACAGGAGAGACGTATACAAGGAACGTGAATTCCGGAGCCGGAGCAACCCCTAGGATGGCCCCGCTTCCGAAGAGTAGAGGTCTGACGTATAGAGCACCCTTCCCTATTGGTGGAACCCACCTCATGTTCTCCCTAACCGTCATCTTCACAGCATTGAGAAACATTTCTTCTGGGACCGGTGGCATCCCTAGTCTCCTAGCTCCCTCCCGAGACCTCCGAGCGTTGTCGCTCGGCCGGAAAAGGACTACGTTTCCGTCCTCAGCATATTGCGCCTTCATTCCCTCAAACAATCCCTGTCCGTAGTTGATTACTCCGGCTGCAGGAGACAGACTGAGATTCTGGAAATCCTGCATGAATCCTGACTGCCACTCCTCACCCTGCTTACATGTTGCCATATACATCCGATCGGTTTGAGTGAAACTGAATGTCAATGAGTCCCAGTCTAGTTTCGAATCATCATCTCTGTTCAATACCCGCACCCCAATTAATGCCAAGGGAAACGACTCGGCTTTCAACGATTCCGCTGGAGACTCCCCCGGCATGGTTATGTCCTCTCACGATGACGTAAAGAAAAGAAATGACCCGTGTATGCCGGGAGGGAGAATTAATGCGGTGGAATGATGATGTATGCATAGTATCAGGCGACAATCGTGCTTGGCAGGATGGCGACAATCCCAGGACTGCCATCGAACTATGGTGTCGATCTAGGAGCGGCCACTCGGTTTTGGTTATAGTCAATGGTTTGAGGCCGTATGTAGAGATCTCAGACCCCTCCACAGACGAGAGCAGTGTCGAGACACAACTACCCATTGATAGAGTATCTGATATAAAGGACGTACGTGGTAACCCAGAGCCCACTGGGATGAAACTCTCCACTATGGACGGAGTAGTCAGGCCTCACTATAGAGTGTTCTTGAATGACACGACAAAAGTAAGAGGCGTAAGGAAGACCCTCTCCGAATCCGGATGGATTGTTACCAGCGCCGATATACTATTCGTTCAGAGGCTTCTATTAGATCTCGATCTCGGTCCACATATTCAGATTAGTGGCGAGGTCCTGTGGACCGGAGAAAGAGCTCCGGAAAAGGCGAAGACAAAAGAGAGCACAAACCCTGAGATTGCCGAGAAGAGAATACATGAGATCGGTGGCTCTGGGATATACCCTCTCGATATGATAGTCTCATGTGACATTGATGGTCTCAATAGAGCAGAGCCATTTCCTACACCTTTTGTGACCATGTCATTCGATCTTGAGACAAGTATTGCAAACAACTCGATACTTTGTGCTGCAGCAGTGATTGATAGGGGTGGGGTGAGGACGGAGTATCCGATCACTGGAGAGGAAACTCAGATACTTGAGAAACTCACAGAAGTTGTTCGCTCCGAAGATCCCGATTTTATCACTGGTTACAATATAGACAATTTCGACCTACCTAGAATGGAGGAGCGGTCAGAATTTATCGACACTGATTCTGAAATCTCTCGAGCCTCTCTGCTTGGATGGGGCAGGGTTCCGATAAATGAAAAGGAGACTAAGAGAGGATGGAGAAAGCCAGGTAGAATATTTCCGAATAGAGAACAAAACCGTGTCTGGACGATCATAGGCAGGATCCCACTTGATGCTTGGTGGCAGGCTAGACAGACTCTAAGACCCCAGAGGGAGTCTCTAAGATACGTTTCGCGTCTACTATGGCCGGATGACGAGGAGATGCAAAAGATGGACATCGACGCTAGCAGGATGGATCAGGAATGGGCAGAAAGACCCGAAGAAGTACTAGAGTACTGTGTTCGTGATACGGTTCTTCCTCTGGATATACTGGAAAAAATGAAATCGATTGCGAGGAAAGAGGCTCTTGCCTCAGTATCGCTAACAACTGTGGATATTGCATCTACAAGTACTACTAGCCGGTGGATCGACTCTCTTGTGATCAGACTTGCCGATAGAAGTATGGTCGCAGTCCCTAACACAAATCAGGGCCCAAGAAAGAGAGATAAGATAGCCGGTGGATACGTACACGAGGTAGATCCAGGAGTCAAACCTTGGGTTGTCGTACTAGATTTCAAGTCAATGTACCCTTCAATAATGATATCTAACAATATTTGCTCTACTACTCTTGTCAGGGATGGGACCGAAGACGACTCTCACAGTGTTTCCCCCGTAACTAATACGAGGTACATCTCCAAAAATGTGAGATTGGGCTTAGTTCCACAGCTCCTCCAGGGGCTCATGGATAGTCGTGACAGACACAAGTCTGCACTCGCAAAGGCTATCCAGGAAGATGATGAGTCGGAGGCCTTCTTACAAGATCAGCTACAATACGCTGTAAAGATACTGATGAACTCTTTCTATGGGGTATTCGCGTCGAACTTCTATCGATTCACTCATCCGAGTCTGGGAGCAAGCATCACGGAATGGGCTCGCCACAATATCAAGGCCATCATTTCCAAAGTAGAAAATGACGGTGATGAAGTAGTCTATTCTGATACGGATTCAATCTTTGTAATCGCGCCAGTGGAGGGAGGGCCGACCAACAAACCTACGGGAGGGGAAGATCTTGAAAGGTGGGAGGAGGTTAAGATTTCCACAATCGAATTCGGAGAGTCTCTTGCAGAAAGATTCACGAGAGAAGGAGCGGAACTTGAGTTTGAGACTGCTCTCTCTTCATTCTTCAGCCATGGTGCCAAGAAGAGATATGTCGGAAGAGTAGTCTGGCCCAGAGAGGAGATGCTCATTAGAGGTTATGAGGTCAGAAGAACGGACTCATTCCAACTTCTCTCTGATACTATGACTAAGATGTTCGAGATGATACTGGATGACAATACAATCGGTGCAGTAGATATGACGAAATCGGTTATTGATCAAGTTAGAGCAGGTGCGGTCGACCCCTCTCAGCTAGTAATAAGCAGGTCTTGCAAGGGCAAGTGGAATAGCAAGAAGGAGGAATGGGACTTTAGTGTCTACAAGAATGAGGACGGACTTCCCTACGTCAGAGCCGCTAAGCAGAGGATTGCTGAGGGTCTACAGTTCACTCCAGGTATGAAAGTCGGATATATTGTTACGGAACCGGAGGAAGGGGAAAAGAAACTAGGAGTCGGAGCATGGTTAGTCGATGAAATCGGGGGAGAGCCACCCGAGTATGATAGAAATTACTACGCAGGTAGGCTTGCAAAATCACTTGGAAGGGTTACGGAAGCATTCGGATGGGATGAAAAGAACCTACTGAAAGGAAATAGACAGGGTGGTCTCAAAGACTGGGGTTTTGATTTCTAGCATATTCAATGAGCCGTAGGATTGATTTCTTCCCGCTTATGCCATGTGCCACATGGGTAGGCCCCGAGACACGGCTTTCATGATGGCGATGGTGTTTCTGTTGCCAATGTTTGCAGGTTGTACGGACCTCCTTGGTAACAATGGTCCCCCCTCTGCAACAATGTCGATAACCCCTAATGGGACAATCAAAGCAGGAGAAGAGGTTGCATTCAGCGCAGCTGGATCATCGGATCCTGATGGAGATGCACTAACCTTCGAATGGGATTTTGGAGACGGAAACACGGGTACTGGACTTACAACAAAGCATACTTACGCTCAGCCAGGCGATTACAAAGCCGAGCTAGCTGTGGGAGATGGGACACACGAGGTAACAACCAGTAAGTCAATCACAGTAGTCGATTCGTCTGCAAGAGAGCCCGAGGCAAGGATAACTCCAAGCAAAGACGATGACTGTGATGGAGAGGAGTCAACTGCCAGCGGAGATTTGGTTATCGTATGGGTATGTGATGAGGACAACGATGTGAACGATAGGCAGGTGGAAGTCTCTACCACCGTGAATCTGGATGCGTCGGAGTCCTGGGCAGGATGCGATCCGGACGACTCAAATTGCTACGCAGAAGAGTATCTTGTAGAATGGCGCTGGGATCTTGATACATACGTCGACTCCGATGGGGACGGCATTACTGACAACGATGTAGATGCGAGTGGAGAGACATACTCATGGGAGGAGAGGACCACAGGAGCATGGGAGGTCAAGCTAACCGTAGTAGACAACAACGGATTCGAAGATAGTACAACCTCGATGGTATACGTCAATTACAGGGGAGTCTGGAAGGAATTCGTAATCGACAGGGCCACTCCAAACAATCCGATAATTATGACATGGGACTATCCAGTAACTTATGATCAAGAATCAAAGGATAGAATCAGGTACATGAGGGCCAAGCTTTCGTACCCCAAGGAAGATGATGACCAGCCATTGGGAGGCGTGGGAGGCACAACTACCAACAACAGGCTAGATCTCTACATATACAATAGCACTGACGACGAGGTAGCAAATACAACGGGAATCGAGAACGATAATAGAGACGCAGGCGACTGCCAAGGAGAGGAATATTGCGTTTGGATGGTTATTGGAGGGTCTACTGTAAGGGGCAAACTTCCCGGAGACTGGACACTAGATTTAGAGAATGCAGAGACTCACAATACAGAGGTAAACCAGTTGGTAATAGAACTACAGTACAGGTAAACTTGCCTATTGCCCCCGTTTTCCCTGTTTTTCGAAATTCTAGCACTAGTGTATCGAAAACACTGGGGAACGATTCATATACGCCCCTCCGGTCGGCGGGCCTACCTTAGAGGTGTAAACAATGGGTTCACAATGGGAAGACAAGAGCAAGCCGCATCTGAATATCGTTTTCGTAGGACACGTCGACCATGGAAAGTCGACGACTGTCGGAAGACTTCTATTGGACAGCGGTCATATAGAACAGCACATAATCGATAAGTTCGAGCAGGAAGCATCTGAGAGAGGGAAGTCCGGTTTCGGATTCGCCTACGTTATGGATGGATTGAAGGAGGAAAGAGAGCGAGGAATCACCATAGATGTTGCTCACAAAGAGTTCTTCACACCAAAATACTACTTCACAGTAATCGATGCACCAGGGCACCGTGACTTCGTCAAGAACATGATTACGGGAACCAGTCAAGCAGATGCAGCTGTACTGAATGTTGCGGCTAATGATGGAGTTAACGCACAGACCAAGGAACACGCCTTCCTCGCTAAGGTTCTCGGAGTAAAGGAACTAATAGTCAACATCAACAAGATGGACATAAGCGGAGTTGACTGGTCTCAGGACAAGTATAACAGCGCAGTTGAGGAAGTTTCCAATCTACTAAAAATGGCAGGATTTAATCCAGCTGATATCCCATTCGTCCCATGCAGCGCTCTAGCTGGAGACAACATCTTCAACAAGAGTGATAACACGCCATGGTACAATGGACCAACTCTATTCGAGGCAATCGATGGTGTTGAGATGCCACCTAAACCGACAGACAGGCCTCTGAGACTGCCTATCCAAGATGTTTACAAGATCAGCGGAATAGGTACAGTCCCTGTAGGTAAGGTAGAGACAGGAATTCTACACTCAGGGAAGACTGTAGTCTTCAATCCAAGTCAGAAGTCTGCTGAAGTCAAGAGCATAGAGATGCATCATACTATCCACGAGAAGGCTGAACCGGGCGACAACGTCGGATTCAACGTACGTGGTCTTGCTGCTACGGACATTCGTCGAGGAGACGTAGCTGGATACTCTGACAGTGAGCCTGCTTTCGTTAGACACGACGAGACATTCGTTGGACAGATCCAATTGATGGACATCCCCAAAGCAATCGGAGCAGGATATACTCCAGTATTCCACGCACATACTTCACAGGTCGCAGTTAGGTTCGTTGAACTACTGGAGAACTCCAAGACTAAGGAGGCCAATCCAGCTTTCTTGAAGACAGGAGATGCTGCACTAGTCCGATTCGCACCAACAAAGCCAATGGCAATCGAGCAGATGGATGCATTCCCCGAACTATCACGTTTCGCAATCCGTGATATGGGCAAGACAGTAGCTGCAGGCGTCTGCATGAAGATCGAGAAGAAGTAGACGACTGGTGAAACTAATGCCGGTCGTCACTACTATCAAGTTGACTGGCGAAAATCATCAGGACGTGGACTTGGTCTGCCAACAGATTAAGGCTATTTCAGACGAGACAGGAGTCGATCTAAGAGGTCCCATTCCACTACCTACCAGGAGACTAGTAGTCCCTTGCCGGAAAAGCCCGGATGGTGAGGGTTCAGAAACATGGGATCATTGGGAGATGAGAATTCACAAGAGACTACTAGAATTGGTCACAAACTCTGCTAAAGATGAGAAATCACTTAGGAAGGTCCTGAGAATCCCAATTCCAGATTCTGTAACCATCGAACTATCTCTTAGGAATCTAAACTGACTTAGTTTAACGCCTCTTCTCTGGCTAACGATCCCATCGGGTCCCAAGCGGGAAGTACAACAGGATCTTGTTTCAAACCATCTTTCATTTTGGCACTCAAGAACTTCTTTGGCGCAGCAATTTCGAACATATGCTCATCGAACCAATTATCATTCATTGTATAGAATCCTTTTATCCCACTCTCTTCAGAGCCCCACGAATTCTCAACCCTCCATCTCCTCGGTTCGCCTTCGACCACATCGACTCCAGTAAACAGCATTGCATGCGTCATCATTGTCTGACCAAAGCGTAAACGATTAGCCTTATCCATTCCGAAACTAACTCCGTATAAACCTTCAAACTCGTATAAATTAGCATCCCAAAGGCCTTTCTTTCTCTCCATCTGCTTACCCACGTCACAACCCATCCATACAGGAGTACCATTCTCTAGAACCTGCTGAGTAACTTTCTTCATCTCCATAGATGGTACGTTTAGGTATACTACTGGAGGCCCTCCCACAACATTCTGGAGATAATCCACCGTATATGTTCGAAAGTACTCGTTCCTTGGGTCATTCACTAAGCAAACATAGTTTTCCCAATCGATCTCAACATACTCTTTGGCGAACTCTAGCGGCGTCATCTCCCCCTTTCTGTGGAATTTCTTGTCCTTGTCGTGCCATTGCCAGTCAAACCTCTCTGGAGGGGTTCCTAGATGGATACATAGCACTCTCCAAATTTCTTCCATCCTAGATTCTTTATGAGAACGAGCTACATCCATCGATCCATTACTATCTATGATCTCTCTAATTTCACTGGCTGTTGTTCTGAGTATGTCTTTCAGAATTGTATTCATTGCCCTGGTATTACTACTACTGTGAGACTCTGGATAAGCAGACATTGGGACTAATCCGTGTTTTCTGATTAGGTTTGTTGCCATGTTCCACTGCCCTCCATCTCCAATAGGGTCACTAAGAAGAAAGTGGATTGTTCTATCATCGATAGGAAGATTAGAGGTTTCCAGAATCGCCTCTAAGAAGTGGTTAGACCTCTCTAGTTTGTCCCAAAAATGGATGTGTGATTGGCTAAATTCAAAATTCTTGACATTCATCTTCTTCATAGCACCAACTCTGAAGAGATTCAATGTAGCGAATAGCCAGCATCTCCCACTTCGTCTTTGGTTAGTAACGCTCCACTCATCCAATTTCGTGCTGAATGAAAAGTCAGTATTCTGAATAATTTCTCTACTTAGAGCTAGAGATGTCAGAGTAGTATTGCTTATCGCATTCTGAGCAACTCTCGCAGAAGGGTCAGAATCGAAAGCTTGTCTAAACCTCTTAATCTCTGCACCAGTCACTCCTTCATTCAAATTCTTCACCACACCAATTAACCATCGGAGGTCGGAGAGAATTAGTAATTGTCCCAATTAGATAGGGGCAGCTTCTGCTAGTCCAGCTGAAATCAGAATCTCCGCAATCAACGAAGGACATGATTCAATGTCTCCCTCCGTAAGTTTGATTTCAGAACCGTCAGCCATTAGGATTGGATCTTCGACATCTTTGAGAACTTTAATTCGTAATAAATCACTATTTTTGTCAATACTATCATCATCAAAACTTCGGGATTCGGCACTGGAGGCCGCATGTTCAGGAAAATCATCCATCTCTCTGATTCGATCTTCTTCGTCGAAATCTGGCTCTCTCCATTCTACCTCTTTACTGGGAAGACGGATGCTCTTTTCCGGATCTTCTAATTTATTATCGGTGAAATCACTCAAGGTATCCGTAATTTCTGAAATCGGAGACTCCAAATCTGATTCAGAGAATCCTAACATCGAAGACCAGGACGTTGTAATCTTGTACTTCTCCGACAATTCCTTGATTCCATTATAGAATACCCTCTCTGAAGGATCAAACTTGCTCCAATCCAGTGTCTGGAAGCTATTCATCCCTTTTTCGGTATTTTTTGAATCTAGTAGACTTGAAGAAACAGAGTGACGAGTGAATGCGTTCAAACGCATTCTAGTCAGATCCCTGACACAGGTCCTAGCCACTCCAAGTCTTCTGGATAAAAGCTGAGCCTTAACTGTCATCCCCTCGTCTCTGACCGTCTCAGAAAGCTCGGTTTCCATATTCCTCAGTAGCTGACCCACTGCATCCCAAAAGCTCATTCCATCAGGCATAGCTACCTCCACAGGGCTATCACTACTCTTCTGTCTTCTAGTGACTTCAATCAATGATTTGTGAACGGCTTCAAGCTCACTTTTTGACAGCCTTCGAGGACTCGAACCGGAAATCATCTTCGCAACCAATGGGGCATCCCACAGAGGAGATACATCAACAATTCCTAAAGAAAAACAAAAGTTCGTCATCCGCGAGAATAAAATCTACGACTACTCTCCGGTGGGTGCAGGTGTACCCGAGTGGTCAAAGGGGGAGGGCTCAAGATCCTCTGCATAGCGCTTCGCAGGTTCGAATCCTGCCGCCTGCACCAAAACGTGTATACTAGTCCAAAAGAGCCCTAATCAGCTCAATTGCGCCTTCCAAGCCCTTTTGTTGGGTCACACAATCTGCAGAATCAACAACCTCTGGGAACTTATCATTTACCGCTACGGAGTAACCAACAAAATCGAACATAGGAATATCGTTAGGGGCATCTCCACATGCAATGACTCTCGATGGATCGACCCCTCGTTGTCGAAATGCTATTTCCAGACCATTTGCCTTGTTTATCCCGGGTTTGGCTATGTGAACTGCGAAGCCAGTCGGAACAACCTCTAAATCCGACCACTCGCTATTTGACAACAAGCTCTTCATAATATCAAACTCTTCTGTTTCTTTCAGACACCATTCGGTTTCTCTCCATCTGTTTGACTCTATTCCCTTAGGATCCAAACCTTGAATTTTAGTCGCTAACCACTCAGCAGCCTCTCTAGCTTTCCTCCCATTCGAAAGTGAACGAATTGGATGTCCTTCCAGGCTATCCCAAACCATACCTCCATTTTCAGCTATTATGAATCCCTTCGCTCCTATTGCTTGCATTATAGGGGTAACATTTGGCAGAGTTCTCCCTGACGCAAGAGAAACTGTCATCACCTCTCTATCCAGTCTCTTGACCAATCCAACTAATTCGTCGTGGAATCCATTTGAGTCTAGAAGAGTTCCATCCACATCAAATACAATCATATCCCAGTTTTTCTTATCGGGAATCTCTATCATGGCACTACGAACTGACATGCGTACAAGATTCCATCGACAGAGAAACATTATGTTCAAGCGATAGTAAATTTTCGGGCAATCGTGCCAGAAGAATTCGAAGACTTCGAGGACTTTCTAATCCTAGATGACGAAGAGGAGGAGACGAATTCAGAAAATGTGAGGAAGAAAGACACATTTAGACTACCCAAATTTGGTATTTCGAGAAGCTCCTTGGAAAAAACTAATGACGAAAAATTTCCAATTGAGGACCAATTTAGTGACCAAGACCTCCAGATTTCTTTAGACGGAATTCACAAGTTTGAATGGCCAATATCAGGAATGGACTGTCCAGATTGTGCAATGAAGGCAAACTGGGCTGTGCAGAGACTTCCAGGCGTCGAGTCAAGTAATTTTTCGGTTTCTGACGGGACCGTGGAAATAACATTAGATGTCTCCGTCGGATCAATCTCAAGAGCTTCATCGGTACTCTCTAGCTTAGGTCATGAGCCTGATTTGGGATGGCTGAGGGTTGTAGGACAGAATCCAGAAAAAATTTCTTCCAGACATGGGATGGACGTTAAGGAATTGAGAGATTGGCTTCTGAATGTTCCGAGTGTCCTTGATGTAAGAATTACTGACGAAAGAATAGAAATCCAACAGGTTCAGATAGAACAAGTAGAGCTGAGAAATTCAGTCAAACAAAAAATGGATGAAATTCTAGGAGATGGCCATTCTCTGGAGCGGTTCAAAAATTCAGGATTCAGAAAGGACCAGATCCAACTAATCTCATCCATTCTGGTAATCCCACTAATTTTCTTAGTTTCATTGTTACAAAATACAGATTTTTTACCAGATGAAATAGCCTGGATTATAGCTTTGGTTGGAATTATTTTCGCAGGACAGTTCTTATTCCAAGAGGCATTAGCTAGTCTGAAGAATAGTCTTGTAGGATTCCAAGTACTAGTTTCTATGGCTATAATCGGGGCATTCTGTTTAGGAGAGTTAGTTGAGGCTCTTCTAGTGGTTTCGTTGGTAGCCTTTGCATCCCATCTTGAAAATAGAGCACTTATCAGAGCTAGAGAATCTATGCAAGGAGGGCTAGATCGACTACCAAGGATGGCACGACTATCGACTATAGGTAATCAAATCAAATCTGGGGATAGAAATCTGATGGTAATTGTGCCTATTGAGGAAATTACCCCCCACTCTCATTTTGTAAAAGATGAATTAATCCCCGTGGAAGCACTAGAAGTAGGAGATTTAGTAGAGATCAGATCTGGAGAGACAATCCCAGTAGACGGAGTGGTGATTGAAGGAGAAGGGGCTATAGATAGAGCACCTCTGACCGGAGAGCCAATTCCAAAATCTGTAAAGAAAGGAAATAGAGTTGAGGCTGGCTTAACCCTAACCAGAGGTCCACTTATAGTGAAATCAGAGGCGGTTGGGAGAGGAACTAGACTCTCGAGCCTGATAGAATTGGTCAGACACTACAAGGACAAGCCAACTAGAACACAGAGTATAATCGAGAGATTCACTCTTATTTGGACTCCATTGGTTGTCTTCGCCTCTCCAGCCATCGGATTTCTATTCTATCCATCTTCTCCTGAACAGGCAATTCTTACCACGCTATTGCTTTGGGTTGTCTCATGTCCTTGCTCCCTTCTTTTAGCTTCTCCAGTCCCTCACGCTGCAGCCTTGACTACGGCTTCTTCATTCGGACTTATTGCTAGGGGCGGAGACGTTCTGGAGTCAGCTGCAGAAATAGAGATAGCTTTACTAGACAAGACTGGAACTTTGACTACCGGGAATCCTACAATCTCCAATATATTTGTAGTAAAGGGTGAAACTGAGGAAAGAGCTCTAAGAATCACAGCAGGTCTAGAATCTCGTTCTAATCACCCATATGCGAAGACAATAATCAAAGAATCAGAGAAGCGATCTCTGGAGCCAATGAAGATAACCCAAATTAAAGATGGAGAAGCAGGAGTTACAGGAAAAATTAGAGAAAAAACTGCAATCTTTGGGAGAGCTGATTGGCTTATTTCAGAAGGAATCAGTATTCCACAAGAAATTCAAAATTTGTTGAATGAAACTAGGAAATCAGGAAGTGGTGCAAGCCTTCTTTCAATCGGCAATTCCGTTATCGCTATGTTTGAATTCGCACATGACGATGCCAGAAAAGGAGTAAGAGATGCAATTAGTGAATTCGACCAACTAGGGGTTACTGTAGAGTTACTCAGTGGAGATGAGCAATCCAGTGTGGAAGAATTTGCTCGTTCAATTGGATTAGACCCAGCATTATGCATGGGAGGCGTGAACCCAGAAGAAAAGGCACAATATGTCACGGAAAAAACAGCTGAAAAGAAAACGATGATGGCCGGCGATGGATTCAATGATGCCGGGGCTCTTGCTGCTGCAGATATTGGAGTAGCAGTAGGAAGTGGCGATCAGGTCAATCTAGATGCTGCTGATATTCTAATACCCGGAGAAGATCCAAGAGTATTATCAAAAATGGTCGGCCTCGCTAAGAGAACCAGAAGAGTTGTATTTGCAAATATTGCAATCTCAGTTTTGGTAACAGTCTTCTTAGTTTCTACTGTATTGATGGGATTCGAGATAAATTTGGCATTAGGGATAGCATTGCACGAGACCAGCGTTATCATCGTCATACTTAATGGAATGTGGGTATCTGGTTCTGAGGTTAGCAGGCTTTCAAATCTAAAGGCTTTAGCAACTGATGTATTATCCGATATTTCAGAGATTTGGAGTGCATTTGTTGATAATTTGCCAGAAGACACATCGTCGACCGCTTGATTAAGTGGTTATATTTCGCATAATCATGGCACCACCGGAAGTAGAGTCACAGATTGCTCCTCCGTTAGTCAATTGTGCTCAGTGCGAGGGAATGCTCCCTCAAGGCCTAGGAGAAATTGAGTGTGTTCTTTGTGGTGCGATGTGTAGAGTAACGCATCAGCCCACAGTAGATGCGCTGTTCAACGAAAAGGTACAGTGTCCAATTTGTATGACGGTAGTGGAGGCAGGAACGTCCCAAAGACCAGTCGATCTAACCTGTGGAGCTTGTTCAGGAGCTTTCACACTCAAGGAAAAGATCGCTAAGGTTGAGATTCAATGCCCTTCTTGCGAGGCAAATCTGAGAATCAGACCTCGTCCGGGAAAAAGAGAATTGACTTGTCCGGGATGTCAGAATTCATTCAATGTCACATTCTAATGCCCAATAGGTAAGAACCCCCAAAACCGCTTTTTGATGATGAATTCAACCCTCTTGTCTCAAATACCCCGAAAAGTGCCCGGGACTGGGGATGGGTAGGTGAGTGAGAGCAAGTCGACAGATTCTGACGATTCCGAAGGTATAGACGAACTAGAGGCTCTTAGAGCAGAGCACGCTCTCTATTCACCAGCAGTTACAGCTGCTGTTAGGGCAAGAGAGCGCTTGGACGAAGAATCCTCTCTACGCTCCGGAATTCGACGAGAAAGAAGAATAAGAATTGCAGAAATGACCGAGAGAGTTTCTGGAATGCATGGAGCAATGAGAAAAGCCAACGAAATTCTCTTTGAAGAACAATTACAACAGA
>MDSZ01117847.1_pt1 | contig 16185 bp, 18 predicted proteins | sample 811201 | NCBI WGS metagenome assembly MDSZ01 (sample SAMN05326647, study PRJNA326480) | marine metagenome | isolation source: seawater | place: Indian Ocean: North | collected 2010
ATTAATAAATATAAAAAAGATTTAAAAAAATTAAAATTCATATATTGATAATATAAAGTAAAACCATCTTTTAATTTCTGAAATATTGATGAAGATAGTGAATTGTCTAATTTTCTCCACGTTGTTAAGTTTTTATTTAAACTTCCAATTTTAATGTTTTTTTTAAGTATCAAAAGCCACAATACAAAATCTTCTTTTGTCTTGAGATTTGGAAATTGACAATTTCTTGAGATTATCTTTTTTTTTAACATAACTGTAGAAAGACCTATGTCGCAAGAAAATAAAAGTTTTTTGTAATCTACAAATGTTCTTGCTTTTATAATTTTTTTATTTTTTTGGTAAGTTTTTAATATTTCGTAGTCTGTATGTGATATATCAAGATTATTTCTAATCATATGATTTAATTGTAATTTTATTTTATCTTTTTTCCATAAATCATCAGCATCTAAAAAAGCAATGAATTTTCCTTTTGCTGAACTAATTCCAATATTTCTAGATATGCCTGCTCCTAATGATTTTGTATTAATGATTAACTTAATTCTTTTGTCCTGAGATTTAAGTTTTTTTATAAATTGAAGATCTGAATGATTTTCATCGTCATAAATTATTATTATTTCTAATTTTTTGTAGGTCTGATTTATAATAGAATTAATAGTCTTTTTTATATAATTTCTTTTTTTATAATATGGAATAATAACTGATACATAATTCATATATATTTTTTAACTCTATTTTTATGTTCAAATTTTTTTGACAAGATAAGGTTATTTTTACCCATAATTAAGTTTTTAATTTGATTTTTTTTAGCTAATTGGATTTTTTGTCTCCATTCATAGATATTCTCAAAATTATTTATCAAATATGCATTCCTATCTCCTATAATCTCTCTTAATACTTTTAAATTTGAAGATATGATTATTTTACCAGTTGCCATATAATCAAAAAGTTTGAGTGGTGAAGTATAAAGCGAAATATCATCAACCTCACCTGCAGAATTTATTATTTTAGTGTATGGCAATGTTAAAATATTCATCTTTAACATTATTTTTGGTAAATTCTTATAAGAAATATATTCATTTAAATATAAATTTTTATTTTGATTTTGATTTTTAAGTTTTTGGATTTCTTTTTTACTACCGCCATATATATAATAATCATTTTCTTGGTCTATCTTAGAAAGATTTATTAAAGTTTTAATCCCTTTTGAGGATGAAATTGATCCAAAATAACCTATTTTAAATCTTTTATTATAATTCAGGGTAGGTAATTTATTTGCTTTAAGAGAACTGCCACTTGGTAAAACAGTTATTTTTTTTGAATCAACAAAATATTTTTTAATAAATAAATTTTTTACAGATTTAGAGATTGCTATTATGTTAATTAAATTTTTTTTATTTAAAAAATTAAAGTATTTCAAAATAAATTTATTTAGCCTTCCCTCAATATTTGTATCATGATGAATTTCCAAAATTATTTTTTTCTTAAAAATTAATAGCAAAAAACAAACAAAATAATTTCTTGTAATAATTATTGGATTTTTTTTTTTGTATAATATAGTACAGACAATAAAAGCTATATAAATAATAATTAAATCCTCTAGGAAAACTTTTAATACTTGAAAATTCTTTAATTTTTATATTCTCCTTAAGACCGTAAAATTGTTTTATAGAAATATTTTTTAAACCTGTTCCAGGTTTTATTAATGTTACTAAGTTTTTATTTTTAGATAAATTCTCACAAGTATTAATTATTTGTAATGAACTTGGTAATATTGATGGAATAGCTGAGTAAGTTATATAATAAATTTTTTTCATTAAGTATTTAACAATTTACCATACTATTCAAAACTACTACCTATAAAATTGAAGGTAGTTATTAAGATTTATAAATCTTGTTATTTTTTTTTAATTAAAATAGTCCTATCTGATAAAAATAAACAATCTAAATCTTGCTTTATCTTCAATATTTTTTTTAATTTTTCTACTTTTGAAATAATTTGATCTTCTTTAAATACTGGAAATTTTAAATTTTTTTTAACTTGTGATTTTTTTTTAAATAATCCACCTAATATTCCGTTTAACTTCATAATTTTAAGATTATATCTAAACCAAAACCAATTGTTTTTCTTTGAAATATTTTCATCACTTATACTTTCCCAGACTTTGACAGTCTTTTGTGCAGCAGTTTCATTTTCATCAATAAAAATTTTTTTAAGTAATATTTTAGGAAGTGGCTTCCTTAAATTTTTATTTTTTTTAGTTTTATAATCATAAAAAACTTCATCGACCTTTTTTTTTAATTGATAAAGTGAAGTCACTTTTTCACCTAAATCATTAGCAAGTTTTCTAGCAAAATCTGCTCTGAAAGGAGAATAAGTAATTATTGGTTTTTTAAAAAAACTGGCTTCTAGAGCTGTCGTACACCCGTTATGCATTATTGCAAAGGAATTTTTAATCCATAAAGAAACTCCTCCGTCTCTATTAACACCAACATTAGGAATTTTGCCAAGCAAAATTTTCCAAGTTTCTAGATTATCTGAGGGGTGAGGTCTCAAGATAACATCATAATTTTTATTTTTATAAGCAAGGTGTTTAACAGCCTCAATAAAATGTGAGATTAATTTAAATTGTTCACTTTCTCTACCTAAAACTCTTTTAATAAATGTTGAGTCTCTTAAAAAATACTCCCCACCTTTTTGATAACTTCTAATTCTCTCATTAATATGTCTAACAGAAAAAGGTGCCGTATTAGTTGGTATTAAAAGAAAAGGTTTTTTTTGTTTTTTTTTTGAATTTTCTATCCAATAATTAAGAAAAATCGGTTTCCATAAATCTGCACGAGGTGAGCCTGTTAAATGGATTTTTTTTTGAATGTTTTGGATAAACTTTTTTTAAAGTTTTATAATCTTCAGATCCCCAAGTGAAAACCGCTGAAGCAGTATTTATTGTTTTATTACTATATCTATAACTAGCAAATCTTTTATAACCATAGTCCACGAGGCCACCTTCTTCGTCGATACTTGTAATTTTACATCCAATATTCTTTAATTTAATATGTTTTTGAGTCTTGATGCCCGGAGTTAATGATTTTGTATGAAAGATACCTGGTTTGAGAAATTTTCTCTCCAAACCTTTTACAATAGACTCTTCATCTGAAATTATAACTTCATGACCTCTTGAAGCCGCGATGACTCCTTGCAAAAGTTTGCTATCAAGCTCTCTTACCGAAACTTCAAGATGTAAATATATATTCATTAATTATTATAAATCTTTTAAGAATTAAGATTTGTTTGATTTAAAAATATTTTATAGTCTTTAACATTATCTATTTCAAACCATTTTTTTTTATAATTCTTAACATATATGTTGCATATTTTTTTTTTTAAAATTAATTGAAATAATCCCGTTATGTCAATTTTATCTAAATTTTTTATATTTTTAAAAAGATATTGTTTAATTCTTTTCCATGAATATGGATCAATTTTAAATACCCCCATATATTGACCTTTAATATTATCATAAGAACTTGTCCTATTTCCAATTTCTAAAAGTTTATTATTTTTATCAGTTTTAAAAGTCTCTAAATCTGTTAAAGGATTATTAAATCGTTGTTGCCAGTATTTTTTCCAATTGTTAAAGCTTAAAATCACTATTCCTCTCTTAATTTTTGATTTACAAAGTATTTCAATTGCATCCTTTTCATAAAATATATCTGCGTAAGAAATTATACATTGATATTTTGATAAAATTTTATCAGCACAAATTAAACTGCCAAAGATATTTGTAGATTTCCATTTCCGATTTTTAATTTTATATGTTTTTTTAAATTGATTAAATTGATTGCTTCTATAACCAGTGATTATTACTTTATTTTCAAATCCTAACATCTCAAAATTATTAATAACTTTGTCAATAAGTCTTTTTGATTTATCAATTTTTACAAAAGATTTAGGTTTATTCTTTGTCAATCTACCCATCCTAGATCCACGTCCTGCAGCAAGTATAATTGGAATAATTTTTTTTGAGTTTATTTTTAATTTCATTTAATTTTAATCCGTTATTTACGAAATAAAAAAATTTTTTGCTATTTTTATAAGTTTTTTATTAAATTTTTTCTCTCTCTCGGGGTGCCACATCCATCCAAGCCATTTATGCTTTTTATGAATAATTGCTTCTATGACACCATCTTGAGCTATAGCGATAATTCTAAAATTTCTGCCTAATTTTTTTATACCATATTCGTGAAAGCTATTAACTTTTTGTGGGTAATCATCATTACTTATAATTTTATGATTATTTCTCACATGATTTTTAATTTTTTTTAAAGTTCCACCTTCATTACAATTTATAAATTGTAAACCGTGACATATTCCTAGGAGTGGGATTTTTTTACTTTTTGAAATAGCTGCAAGTTTTTTTTCAATTTTGTATCTTAAGGATGTTTTATTTATATCATTACCTCCACTTAAAATAATACCACTAATTTTCAACGAACCTTGAACTTTAAAATAATCTAAAGTTACTAAGTCCGTAATCAAAATTGGATTGAAACCTAAACAATAAATCCAATCTAAAAGTTTTTTATCTATTGCAAGTCTTAATTCACTTTTGTTATAAAAATAGTCTTCTCTCATTGAAACTAAAATAAATTTATTATTCGACATGTCTTAATCAATTTTAATTAAAAAATTTTTACAATTTAAGTTTACTTTATTTGATAATTTTAATTTTGAAAACAATGTCTTTCCACAACCAATTGCTGCAGGTATATTTAGTTCATTACATCTTATTGTCATATGAGAGTTCGCTCCTCCATATTTAGTTATTAATCCCCGAATTTTAAAACTAAAAATATAATCAAAGCCAGGGTCGGCATTCTCAAGTAAAATAATTTTATTATCTAAGTTTTTTTTTGATATTTTACTAATATATATTAATTCTGATGTTACATTTTGATCGGTTACAAAATTTGGTGTGCTTACAACTGAGGCACCTATATAAGCGTTTTCTTTTTCAAGTATAATCTCGGGTAACTGAACTTTTTTGTTCAATAATTGTCTTTTTTTATTTAATGAAATTTTATTCATGATTTTGTTTTTTGGAAATTTTTGAGCTGATATAATCTCTTTAATAGTTAAATATTCCATATCAAACAGTGATATTTTCAAATTTCTAGAAAATTGTTTAATCTTTTCTAAAATTATATTTATACTCTTTGTAAAAATAAACTTACTATATTCTCTAGCTTTAATCGATTTCTCCATGTATAAAAATAACTCATCAGCATTTAAATCAATTTTTTTTCTACCTAAAAGTCTAGAAATTTTTCTTTTTTTAATATCAGATAAGGTAAAAGTTTTATGATGTATAATTTTTTTTAAATTATGATTAGATAAAACTTTTTTTCCAAGCTCTTTGTAATTTTTTGACTTTAAGTCATAAGTACCTGCTCTTAAATGTCCGTATTTTCTGATGAAACTATTATATGATAAAGTTTTTCTGTTAACTTTTGCTTGATCATTTAAAAATTCAGTTGTTATAGTTGAAAATGATCTCATAAAATTATTAATATCTTTTTTAGTCAAAACATTCAGTTTTTCTAATGATAACAATATGTCTTTTGCTATAAAACCGTGTCTAGCAAGTATTGCAAAAGGTACAATTCCATAATTTTTTGTTTCATTTATAATTTTGTTTATATTTTTAAGGCTAGAATTTAAATAATATAATTCATTGTCTTGCCTATATTTTAAAATTTCAATTTTTTTTAGGTTGTTTTCAATACTGCCTAAAGATTTTGGACTCAAATTATTAATAAACATTTCCGTAAAATTTTTTTCTAAAAAACGATAATGTGTGATTGAATTTATATTTATTTTTTTTAATTTTTCTTTTATAGAAAAAGAGAAACAAGTCGGCATTAACTCAAATTCAACTTTATCATGTAAAGATGGAAAAGACTTTAGTTTACTTATACTGTGATCAACTAATTTTTTACCAATTAAATTATTTGCTCCTTTTGGTAATAATGAATTTAAACTCTTTCTAACATCTATAAATGGTTTACCTGCAAAATTTAACATTAACTTTTTATCTTGAAATTCTTGATAGCCCATAGCTTTTCTTGCTTTGAGCCATGAATTATCTGTAATTAAGTTTGCGTATAAACTAAAACTTAATATAGAGGGAAATTGACCAATCATTTCTGCAGGATTCCAATCAGACATCTGACTAAAAAAAGATTGTTCACCAAATATATTGAATTTTTCTTTGCTTAAAAATGATTTCTTAATTTTTTTAAATTCTAAATGTAATTTGTCTGAAATTACTTTTTCAGAAAAAATAATATTTTTCTTTTTCAAAACAATCGGTCTTACTTGCAGAAGAAATAATTTATTTTTTTTTGTCATACAAAATTCAATATCCAATGGATATGAAAAATATCTTTCTACCTCACTGGTAGCTTTAAGAAGAAGTTTAAATCTCTTAGATCTGATAAAATTTTTCTTTTTTTTGTAAACATATAATGTTTTATTTGAATGCTCAGAACTTCCTGAGGTTACTGTATCTGTACGCCCAGTTATATCGTCATAATTTATGGAATAGTAATTTTGATATCCCATATTATCTCCTGTAAAAATGACTCCACTCATTTTTATATCTTGTATCATTTCTTGAATTAATATTTGTTCGTTTTTAAAATTATTTATTTTTGATTTATAACCTCTAATTATTTTGTTAATTGAATCATTAATCTTTTTAGAATTTTTAATATTAATATTTAAAATTGAATCAAATGCTCCAGCTAAAGATGACTCTTTAGTATCTTCTGAAGAAGCAGAGGATCGAATAATTATTTTTTTATCCCTAAATTTATTTTTTATATTTGTCTTGATTATATCTTTTCTCTTAAACCATTCATAAGCGGTAAAAATATACGACTTTGGTATAGTAAAATGAATGATTTTAGATGATAAATTTTCTAAGGTGTTTGCTTTTGTTCCTTTAATCATAATTTAATTCAATGTTTTCCAAAATAAGATAAAATAATTTTTTTAAATCAAAATTTATATTTGTTTTTATGTTTGTAAAATAAAGTCTCAAGCTTTAATAATTTTAAATATTTTTGTTGTGAAACTAAATTTTTAATTTTATAAATTTTTTCATTTCTCATACTTTCTTTGATCTTTCTTGGAAGTCTTTCTCTAGCCATTATTTTTTTGGTAAATTGAGAACTGTTCAATTTAAGAAACTTTTTTATTTCTTTTATTACTAAATTAGTATTTTCTGCAAATTTATTAAATTCTACTCTAAATATTTTTTTTTTATTTTTAATCTTTTCATAAGATGTTAAATCTTTTAAGAAAGCTTCTCCCACCATATCAACAATAACATCATTTTTGTTTTTTTTTGTGTGATTTATAAAATTATAATTATAAAAAGCTTTAATTTTTTTTTTATGTACGATTAGTGGAATTTGATTAAGTATTTTTTTTTCAGTAATACCAAAATCTGCATTTACCCATGAATTTACTACATCAATTGGATTTCTAAAAATACTTATTATTTTTAAATTATGAATATTTAAAGTATTCCAAAAATCATAAAACCATAATCCATTATGAGTATCTAACAACATATGTGTATTTTTTTTGTTATGTTCTTTGAGAACATTAGGCCCTCTAGGCACATAAATTCTTTTTTTAAAATAATTTGGATTTTTTGACTGGGAAACCCCAGTTTCATCTTCATGTCTAAAGTTTAAATTTCTCCCAATTAACTGTTCATAATAAGAAAAATCTAAAATATTCTTTGCTAAATAAGTAGATATATCTTTTTTTATTTTGCCAAAATTTGTCAAAACAGCAATTCGATCTAGTGTGTCTATCTTTCTCAACATTTCTACTTTTTTGAAACTAGCTATAACTGGAGATATCATGCTTTTACCAGAAGTATGAGTTCCGGTTACTAATATTAAATTTTTTAAAAATAGCTTTTTTACAAATTTAAAATGATTATATTTTTCCATATTTAAAAATTTTTTTTGCTTTTCTTAAATCTTTATAATTATCAATATCTATATATTTTCTTCCATTCAATTCGATTACTTTAGTTTTAGCAGAAAAAACTTTTTTTTTATTAATCCATGTTTTTTTATCAGCTAAGTATAGTTGTCCAGCATCTCTAAATGTACTTGGTAAATCCTGAGTTCTGTAATTTATAAATTTTGAAGCTAATAATTTCAATTTATTTTTTTCAAAATAAAAATTTCTCAATGTAGACTTTTTTTCTTTAATAACAGTCATTACATAATTTACTTTTTTTGAGAAAGATTTTTGTGATTTAATTATATCTTTCTTACTTAAAAAAATTGCTGTTGGTAAAATTAAGAAGACATCTTTCATCTCAACCTTTTTTTTTTGAAGTTTTTTCACCTCATATGACATTACATCTAACAAAATTGATTTATTATTTGATAGATTTTTTGGTCTTGGATATAAAACTTCTACATTACAATTTTTTGAAATTTCAGCTATTTTTTTTGAGTCAGTGCTTACGTAGATCTTAGAAAAAATTTTTGTATCTTTTAAATTTTTTAATGTTCTAACAATCAATGGTTTTCCATAAAAATTTAAAATATTTTTATTCTTAATTCTCTCACTATTTTTTCTTGCAGGAATTATTACAATCGGTTTAATGTTTTTTTTCAAAATAATTTTTTTCAAGGTTTTTAAGTAAGTTTATTGTTTTATTATCTAAATATTTAATAATTTTTTGTTTTTTCTTCTCTCTAGCAAGAAAATTTAATTTTCTATTACCTTTTTCTTTTAATATTGTTTTTTTTGTATATTTTGAAGTTTTACATCTAAGAAATTTGGTAATTTTCTTTATTTCACTATCAGTGTTTTCAGCTAACTGATCAAACTTAATGAGTAAAACTCTTTTCTTATAATTGTTACTAAGTTTACTTAGATTTTTTTTTTGTTGAAAAACAAGTTCTGAGAGTGAATAAACTGCTTTGATATAATTATTTTTTGCTTTGTAAATCTTATCAAGTTTTTTGAAGCACCAATAAGGAAAATTTTTGTCTTTATACCTTGTGGCCAACGTTAGGTTTCTAGGATTTCTAAAAAAACTACTTGAATATTTTTTTTTTAACCATAGTTCAATAATCTCTACTGGATGCCTATCAATAAATATAATTTTTGAATTTGGAAATGAACTTAAAATCATTTCTGGATTTATCAAAGGATTATGAAACATTACTGGATAATTATTTTTTTCTTTAGCTACTCTTTTTATAATTCTATCGCCCTCAATTCCATTCATTCGATCTTTATAAATTTTTGGAGTTTTAAATTTTAAGATTGATGTATAATCTGATTTTCTTTGATTTAAATTACGACCAACATTCAAATTGTATATGATCTCGTTAAATATTAACTTAAAAAGAAATTTAGAATACTTAGAGTCTCTTTTTTTAAATTTGTCTATATATGAAATATTTTCTGCAACTGGGCTACAAAAAAACATTTCAAAATTTTTAAAACTAGATAAAATCGGCAACAAAAAGCTTTTACCACCTCTCCCCACACTACCTACGAAAGTTATTTTAGAACTTAATAATTTAATATCTGGAATAAAATTACTCATACATTGAAACCATAATATTTCTTTTTTCTTAAATTTAAAATTATTCTTAAAGTTTATTAATCAATTTTTTAATATCGTTTATAGTTAATCTTTCTTTGACATTAGAGGAAACGTAATCAAAATTTTTAGGAACAAACTTTCCTTTTTTTTTTGTAATTGGATCTATTAAATATTTTTTAACATTGGCGATTTGAAAATTTGGTATCAGCAAATAGTGTTTGTCGTACTCTAAAGTATTCCTAGCCTCCTCCTGTCCTCCCAAAGTCTCATGTAGTTTTTCTCCCTGTCTTATACCTATTATGTTAATCTTAGGTTTTGAAGTAAGTGCCTTCACAATATCGATAATTTTAACACTTGATAGTTTGGGTATAAAAATTTCACCGCCCCTCATCCTTTTAAAAGAGTCGACTACAAACTTCACACTTTGATCTAATGTTATAAAAAACCTTGTCATATCTGGATGTGTTATAGGAAATATTTTTTTTTTAGATTTGTTTATATCTCTAAATAAAGGAATTACCGATCCCCTCGAATTTATAACGTTTCCATATCTAACAATTGAAAAAATAGTTTTATTTCCTGAAAGCGTGTTACTGTTTACAAAAAGTTTATCTGAGGCAAGTTTAGTAGCACCATATAAATTTATAGGACTACAAGCCTTATCAGTAGATAGAGCAATTACCCTTTTTACTTGTCTTTCAATAGCTGCATTTATTACATTTTCAGCTCCATAAATATTAGTCTTAATACATTCTTGGGGGTTATACTCAGCCGCTACAATTTGCTTTAATGCTGCAGCGTGAATGACGTAATCTACTCTTTTAAAAGCAAGACTTAATCTATCTCGATCCCTAACATCACCTAAGAAAAATCTTAGTTTGGTCTTTTTTTTTATTTTTTCAAGTTCAATTGACAAATGATACTGCTTCAGCTCATCTCTTGAAAATATAATTAATTTTTTAAGGGTAAATTTATTTAACAAGTAAGCAGCACAGCTTTTTCCAAAAGAACCTGTGCCACCTGTGATTAAAACTGTTTTACCGTTTAACATTACTTTTATCTGTATATAATATAGACTTAATTTAGATATTTATTAAAATCTATTTCAATGCATTTATAATAATAATTAGTTATTGTACAGCTAAAGATAATATAATTAAATTTATGAAATCTAGATTTCTGCCATATAGTTCACAATATATTGACTATAAAGATAACATTAAAGTTTCAAAAATTTTAAAATCCAAATTTATTACTCAGGGTCCTGAGATTAAAAAATTTGAAAATAAATTTGCAAAATATGTTGGATCAAAATACGCTGTAGCTTGCGCTTCAGGAACAGCCGCTTTACACATGTCTTGTTTAGCTTTAGGTATAAATTCAAAATCAAACGTACTAACTTCTGCTATTACTTTTGTTGCTTCAGCTAATTGTGCGGAATATTTAGGTGCTAATGTTGATTTTGTTGATGTCGATAAAAAAACTTTTTGTATTTCTGTTACTGAACTAGAAAAAAAACTCAAAAAAAAAAGGATTGACCTTGTAATACCGGTACATTTATCAGGCCATTCAAGTGATATGGTAAAAATTCATAATTTAAAAAAAAAATACAATTTTAAAATTATTGAGGATTCCTGTCATGCTTTAGGAGGTAAGTATAATAATTTTAAAGTTGGCTCATGCAAGTATTCTGATATTTCTACATTCAGTTTTCATCCTGTAAAACCGATTACAACAGGTGAAGGAGGAATGATCACAACTAATAATAAAAATATATATCAAAAACTATTACTTTATAGATCACATGGGATTAATAAAAATTTTACATCCTTTAAGAATAAAAATCTTGCTTATGACAAAAATAAAAAACCTAACATTTGGTACTATGAAATGGATCTGCTTGGTTTTAATTACAGAATTACTGATTTACAAGCTGGATTAGGAGCTTCTCAATTGACTAAGATTAATACTTTTACAAAAAAAAGAAATCAAATAGCAAAAATTTATAATGATAGTTTTAAAAATATTAAAAATTTAACGACACCACTAAAAAAAGAAAATGTCTATCATACATATCATCTCTATACAATTCTTCTAAATTTTAAAAAATTAAATATATCAAAAAACCAGCTTATGAAAAATTTGTATAAACAAAAAATAGGTACTCAAGTTTTATATATTCCCGTTTTTTTACAGCCTTATTACAAAAATAAATATAATTTCAAAAATAAAGACTTTCCAGTATCTATGGAATACTATGAACAAGCTTTAAGTATTCCTATCTTCTATGATTTAAAAAAAAATGAACAAATTAAAATTATAAAAAATATAATTAGATCTATTGATAAATATAATTAGGTACAATTATTTATATAAAATATTTATTATTTTATCTTTTGTAATTTAAGATCTTTTAACACTTTATTATTTAATGGTGTGCCTTTTTTAATTTTTTTGGGAGATTTTTTATTGATAAGATCTTTAAAGTGAACTGGTTGAATTCCCTTTCCAGGTCTAATAATTTTAAGATTAAATTTTGTAAATTTTTCATTTTTTTTTATATCCTCTATTGCATATATTGATCTACGATGCTCGGAACTTTTGTTTTCAGATTTTGATCTATAAAAAAACTTCTTTCCCATAAGTAAAGAAATTTTATTTAATTCATCAATATATTCTTTAACCTGTTTTCCTTTTAAAGAAAATTTTACATCAAAACCTTTATTTTGATTTTGAAGAGCTATATGTTTTTCAATGACTTCTGCTCCAGCAGCAACCGCGGCAGCTCCTATGCTGTTGTCAATAGAATGATCAGAAAAACCTATTGTGCATCCATACCTTTTTTTTAAAATATTAATATTATTAAGGTTAAAATCAGATATTTTAGAAGGATAATTGCTGACGCAATAAAGCAACACAATCTCTTTACAACCATTTGATTTTGCAGTTTTATAAGCAATATCAATTTCTTTAAGATTTGACATCCCTGTAGAGATGATCATAGGTTTATTAGTTTTTGCAATTCTTTTTATTAATGGAATATGTGTTAATTCAAATGATGCAACTTTATAAAATGGGCAACTTAAACTTTCCAACAAATCTACAGCAGAGTCATCAAATGGAGAACTGAAACATGTTATTTTTTCTTTTTTTGCAAAATTAAATAGACTCTTGTGCCAAGAATAAGGTGTTTTTGCTTTATTATATAAGTCCCATAAGGTGTGACCTTTCCATAATCCATCTTTTATTTTAAATTCTTCTCTACTACTTTTTATGGTCATTGTATCGGCGGTATAGGTTTGAAATTTAACTGCATCAGCTCCTGATTTAGCTGCGAGCTTAATAAGATTTTTTGCCCTAGAAATCGAACCACAGTGATTAGCAGAAATTTCTGCTATAAAATAAGGTTTTTTAATTTTATTAAACATCATTCTGTTTTAGATTTAACTTTTTTTTAGACATTGATAATGTTTGAATTTTATATTTGGCATCATAATGCTTACCAAGCTTCAAGTGCTTTGAAACAGCTATATCAATATACAAATCAAATCTTTTTATTCTATTCTGTAATTCATCAATGCTATAAACCCTGCTATAGCATGCAGATAATTTGTTTTTGAAATATTTTTTTGAATAAATTTCTTTAAGAAACTTTTCTGACGGTTTTGGTGAAACTTCTAAAAAAGAATAAGGGTTTTTTTTAATAGAATATTTCATAAAATAACTATATACGAAGTCTGTATAATTTATTATAAAAAAATTAAACTTATTTAATGAATAAAAAAAAAAATCCTCAAGAAATAATTAATCAAATTGAAAAAATAAGAAAAAAAAATAATTCCAATTGGATGAATATACTTAGAGTCGCTTTTGATGCAGATCCAAAAAGATCATCAAAAATATTGTCTAGGATATATTCAGATGATAAGAAAATAAGTAAACTTGCAAAACAATTAACAAAATATAAATAATAGTGAATATTTTAATCACTGGCTCGACCGGATTTATTGGAAGAGAGGTCACTAAAATTTTAAAATCAAAATACCAATATAAATTAAACTTTATTACTAGATCAAAACTTAGAAAAAAAAATTATCATTTTTGTAATTTATCTAATTCAAAAAGACTTATGATGTTATTAAAAAAAATTAAACCCTCTGTAATTTTAAATCTTGCAGGTAAAATAGATTTTAAAAATAAGAGAGGTTTTACGGAAGTAAACGAAATTTGTCCTAGAATTCTTGCTAAATATGCAAAAAAAAATAATTGTCATTTTCTTCATACATCTTCAATTTCTATTCATGGAGATTCAAAATTTATAAATATCAATACTAAAATAAAACCAAATACAGCTTATGCAAAAAGCAAATATGCTGCAGACCAAGAAATTATTAAATCTAAATGTAAATATACTATTATTAGACTTGGTGGGATTTTTGGCAAAAATGGCCCTAATCATTTAACATTAAATAATTTTATAAATAATTCTCTCAATAAAAGAAAATCAATTTTTCATGGAAATAAAAATGATAAACGAAATTATTTATATGTAAAAGATGTTGCTAGATTTATTTTATTCTGTATCTCAAAACAAAAACTTGGAATAATATATGCTGGAGGTGAAATTTTAAGTTTTAATCAAATGATAGATAAAGTTAATAAAAACTTAGGAAATTATATTAAAAAATTAAAGTTACAAAAAATTTATAAATCAAAAGATCAAATAATTAAAAATACATTAAATTTTAATTTTAAAAGATTTGAACATAGTATAAAAGATATAATGTGCGAATAGCTTTTCTATCTGATATACATGGTAATTATCCGGCTCTTAAAGAAGTATTTAAATTCTTAAATAAAGAGAAAATAACAAAGATTTATTGTTTAGGTGATTACGTCAATTATTACTATCAATCGCATAAATGTATTGATCTATTAATTCAAAATAAAGCCATATGTACAAAGGGTAATCATGAAAATATATTTTTTAGATCTTTAAGATATCCAAAAATTAAAAAAAAATTATCAGAAAAATATGGAAATAGTATTTTTTTGAACAAAAAAATTTTAAAAAAGAGACATATTAATTTCTTAAAATCTTTACCAACAAAAATAGAAACCAATATTAATAATAAAAAATTTCTAATTGCACATGGAGCTCCTTGGGATAATAAATTTTATTTTTACAGAGATGTAAAAAATAAATGGAAAAAAAAAATTAATAGTTATAATAAGGATTTTATAATTTTAGGTCATACGCATAGAGCTATGAATTTAAAAATTTCAAAAAAATTGACTGTATTTAATCCTGGATCTATAGGTCAACCTCGTGATAATTATAAATACGCTAGTTGGTTATTACTTGAGACTGGTAAATTAAAATTTAAATTTATGAAAACAAAGTATAATTTGAGTAAAATTATTAAACAAATTAAAAATAATGACCCAAATAATCAAAGGCTTTTAAGATATTTTAAGTGAAAAAAAAAATATTAATTACTGGTGCACATGGAGATATAAGTATTTCTATTTACAAAATTTTAAAAAAAAATTACAAAAATAAATTTTTAATTGATGGGATGGACTGTAAGTCAAATGGACCAGGATCTTTTTTTTTAAAAAAAATAATTAAGTCACCTCGTGTAAATGAAAAAAATTTTCAATATTTTGTTAAAAAAATTTTTTCAGAATATGATTTAATTATTCCAACACCTGAAGATGAAATTGTTTATTTTTGTAAAAATAAAAAAATTTTTTTAAAATATCCTATTTTAATGAATGATCCTAAAATTGTTTTATTGTTTGTAGACAAAATTTTGACTAATAATTTTTTAACTACAAATAATATTTTGGCACCAAAATTTTCAATTAAAATTTCACAATTAAAAAATTTTAAAATACCTTTTTTTCTTAAAAAAAAAATTGGACATGGAAATATTAACTACAAAGCAATAAAATCTATGAAAGATTTTTCACAAATTAAAAAATTGAACAAAAACCAATGGATAGCTCAAGAATATTTTGATGAAAGCTATAGTGAATATACTTGCTGCTTGATAAAGCTAGGAACTTTTATTGAAATTATTATTATGAAAAGAAAACTTTTGCTTGGTTACACCTTTTACTCAGAAGTTGTAAATGACCAACTAATAAAAAAAAACTTAATTAAATTAGCAAAAAAATTAAATTTTAATGGCTCAATAAATATTCAAATTAAAAAAAAACCAAATAAAGCAGCAATATTTGAGATAAATCCAAGATTATCCTCTACTGTTTTAATGAGAGACATGTATGGCTTTAAAGATTGTAAATGGTGGATCGAATATTTTTTATATAAAAAAATTCCAAAAAAAATAAATATTAAAAAAGGTAGAATTTTAAAACTTTCTACCGAAAAATTTGTCTGAATAAATAATTTTTAATTAATATAAATAGTAAAAAAATTTTTTTCAGTGCATAAATCAAGCCAATTGAGCTATTAGTACTGGTCAGCTGCACGCATTACTGCGCTTCCACATCCAGCCTATCAACG
>MDSZ01007904.1_pt1 | contig 16184 bp, 12 predicted proteins | sample 811201 | NCBI WGS metagenome assembly MDSZ01 (sample SAMN05326647, study PRJNA326480) | marine metagenome | isolation source: seawater | place: Indian Ocean: North | collected 2010
CTAGCTAATGCGCAATTGCCCCCTGACCCGGGTAACTGATATTTCTCCACGGCACAAGTGAATCTGTAATCACTAGAGTTTGCCTCCTTTACAATCATTGCAGGAGATAGTATCCACAGCACGCCATCGCATCCATCGTTGGGCTTGTTGCAAGCGACTGAACCCCTGTCGTTCTTGTTGTAATCCAATCCTCTACCGAAGCCCCCCTGGTTTGCATTGTTGTCATCTCCCTCGATCCACGAGATCTGATTCAGAATGTTGGCATCCGTGATATTTTCAGTACCCTTCTCGTTGCCGGTGGCTGCGTTATTTGTCTGAACGTAAAGGATGACTATGTCTGTTGACCATTGCGTTCTCACTTCGTTGAGCAAGTCTGTTGAGTTTGCTCCATCGGGAAGGTATATCTCCACATCTCCGTTTATTTGATGCTCGAAATCATTAGCCCTCCAACCAATCATGGCTGAAGTTAGAAGGACTATTGCGATTAGATAGGCGGGACTCCTTAGAATTGCCCCATATGTAAGCTCTGCAGTCCTGCGAATTACGATTCCCATAGCATCCGAAGCATCATTCACGAGTTGTTCGGTTGTATCGATGAAACCACCCAGGGGCCCTTCTCTGACCATGACGCTAGCTTTCGAAAACGAATCAACTACCGGGCTGATTTTCTCAAAGAACCATGACCAAAAGGCGAGTTCCTCATCCTTTATTTCGGGCCCATCAGAGGAATCCACGATATTATCACGCACTCAAACCAAATGAAGCGTTCGCATAACAGACTACGGAAATTGCTGTTATCAGACACTCTACAAATTTCCGAATCCGATGGCCTCAAAGGAGTGCTCTCTTCCCGTTGGATATGCACCTTGTTACTGGGGGGGCCGGTTTCATCGGTTCACACTTGGTGGATGCACTGGTCAAAAGGGGTTCGAGAGTTAGGATTCTGGACAACTTCAGTAGTGGGAGGAATGAGTTCATTTCTCATCATGATGAGGAATCAGTAGAGGTTTTCGAAGGAGACCTCTTGGATTTTGAAGTAGTTTCAGAATCTATGAAGGACGTGCAAATGGTCCACCACTTGGCTGCAAATCCTGATATCCGACTTGGAACCGAGGTAACAGACACCGATCTAAAACAGGGAACAATTGGCACTTACAATGTTCTCGAAGCAATGAGGGTGAATTCGGTCAGTAAAATCTCATTCGCCTCCTCTTCTGCAGTATATGGGGAAGCAGACATGATGCCGACTCCAGAGAGTTATGGCCCTATAGTTCCGATTTCTCTGTATGGGGCATCCAAGTTGGCCAGCGAGGCACTAATAACTGCCTGGGTGGGTACCTTTGGAGTAACTGGATATATCCATAGGTTTGCCAATATCGTAGGGCCCAGGGGCACTCATGGAGTAATCTTCGACTTTATTCACAAGCTGAAGAGGGATCCATCCCGATTGGAGGTACTTGGTGACGGGAACCAGGAGAAATCATACATGTCTGCAAAAGACTGCGTAAAATCGATGCTACATATTATAGAAAATGGGAGCGATGGTTGGAGTCTTTTTAATCTGGGAACTGGAGACACTTGCTCGGTTTCCAGGATTGCTGAAATAGTGGTTGAAGAGAGTGAGCTAGAAGGTGTACAAATCGAATACACGGGAGGTAGGAGAGGATGGGCTGGAGATGTTCCCAAGACCTACCTAGACGTGGATAAATTACTCGCTACAGGATTCAAGCCAACATCTAATTCGGAGTCGGCAATTAGGGAAACTGCTAGATCTCTGATTGGAGAGATTGGCCTATGAGTGGATTACAGGTAATCGCCTAATTTTTCTTTGATTCATGCCCCGGATTGATAACCCATAGTTATGGCCATGTATTGTGAGCAAGCGATGGTACCAAGAGAATAAGCGCGATCCTTGGAGGAGAGATGCCAAGTCTAGAGGATATCGAGCTCGTTCGGCCTACAAGCTCAAACAGCTTCAAGAAAGGTTCGGCCTCATTCGATCCGGTGATGCGGTTCTGGACATTGGTTGCTATCCCGGGGGTTGGAGTCAAGTTGCAATAGAGGAGGTTGGGGAAGAAGGACTTGTTATCGCTGTCGATCTACTAGCAACTTCCCCCATTGATGGCGTAATTACCCTAGTGGGGGATATTACCGAAGAGTCCACCATCGAATCAATACTTGGGGAGCTTGCGGGGAGGGGTTTGAATACGGTGATCAGCGATATTTCGCCTCGACTCACAGGCAGGTATGATACCGACCAAGCTATTTCTCTGGAGCTATCGACTATTGCCCTAGACGTTGCTTCTGAACTACTTCTGCCCAAGGGGTGCTTTGTGACCAAGGTCTTCCAAGGAGCTGGTATCGAAGGTCTGATTGGAGCTGCAAAGCTCAGATTCTCTTCCGTTGGAAGGTTCTCCCCCACGGCAAGCAGAAGTTCTTCGTCTGAGGTATATCTTGTATGTCAAAACAAGCTCTCAAGAAATAGGGCTGGAGGCGAGTCTGCCATGGAATTCGTACAGAATCATCTTGGCGATATTGGAATAGTGGTGGAAAGGGGGTCCGAAACGCAAGAAGAGTCTCTAGTGGGCTTCAGGAAGATCGAGAGGAAGCGGTGACTATCCGGAACTCCTATCGTATGGGACTATGTTCTGCCACTCCGAAGAATCCGAACGGGACACTATTGCGTGGACCCATTCATCATCTGAGCAATTGAATACCTCGTGAGGCAGTCCCGGCTCAATGTAGAACATGTCACCTGCACTGTGAATAACAGACTTCCTGCATCCTGGGCCATACTCGTGTCTTACACTGCCCTTTAGGAGGTAAATCATCACGTCAAAGTCCACATGGATATGAGCCTTGGCAACTCCACCTGGGGGGATATATGCCCTGTTCATTGATAGTCCGGTAGAGGGAGTGTTCTTGCCCGACAATCCGGCTCCGTACTCAATGTTGTTCCAACCCCTCACCTTTTCTACTTCCCTTAGGCTCCAAATCCCACCTTCATCGGTAACGAAGTCCTCTAGGTCCAGATCGGCCCCAGTAAGTGTAATTTCCTCTTCGGCCATGGAACGTTTGATTGGCCGGTTCTTTTCAAATTATTCAGGAGACGAGGGGTTGAACTTGAGTGAAAATTACAATTTTACCTACAATCAACGCTAAAAGGGGACCCTATTACGCCAGCAAGTCGATGACTGGTTCGAATAGAAGGGCTTTGGTTTGTGCGTCTTCCGGGACGCCGCTGGTTAGCAGCGAGAGTACATCTTTCCCATGTCCCGGATGCTCTGCCCCAATAGGCAGGAGTCAGAGATGCAGACTCCAGGCTGTTAAGTACATCTGTCAAGAGTGTAAATTTGAAGGTCCCTGAGGTGAATAAATGGGTCATGTAGTTGTGAAGTACAAGGTCACACTAGACCAGCCAGAAGATGGGAGCCCGGACTACGATTCCATTGCTCAAATTATCTCGGAATTAGAGGAAGTCCAAGAAGTAGAAGTCAAGCCTCTGGCCTTTGGTATGATGTATATAGAAGTCCAAGCAGTCCTAGGAGAAGGAGAAGGGATTGTTGATGGGTTTGAGGAAAGAGTCAGGGAGTCTAATGGACTTATTGGGCAGATAGAGGCTCTTGAGATGGGAAGGCTTTGATCAGTAGTGATCTAGAGGGGATCTCATTAACTCCCTCATGAGTACGGTTGCATAGGTTCCAGCAGGGAGCGTGAAACGTAACCTCAAGCATGCACCGTCTGGGTGCCATCTGTCTCCCTTTACTGGCCCATCTTCCCATCGATTAGATAGAGAAGTGGACTCGGGGGCCTGTTCCACACTAAAATCTCTGAATGGGACGGATAGGGCCCTTCTAGTTCCAGAAGTAGTCAGACGAGGTATGGATGGGACAACCCATGAAATGCCATTCAAACCCGCTTTCTCAACTCCGCAAACCTCATGCTTTCCCGGTTCCCCACCTGCGAATACTGCATCCCTACCGGGAAGGGTTCCAGTGATAACCAGCCTTCCCAGTTGGCAGTTCCTAATGCATCTGTGTAGGTTTGTCTCACTGACTGAAGCCATCTTGCCGACATCAATCCTGCCATCAGACTGAAGGGGTGCAACTAGGTCTCCATGTGTAGGTTCAATTAATGACAAACCGGAGTTTATGCGTGCAGATAGGGAGTGATTGAAAGCCATTGACTGAATTGAGTGTATCATTAGTAGCTGAAGTGAATTTGGGAGAGTCTGGAATGCACCCTTGAAGTCTTTAGGTTTCTCTACAAGGTGCTCTAGCATTGACTTCTCGTATCCCAGCCTATCTGGAGCAATTTCAAGTGATTGAGCTGGATCCTTATTTTCTCTCCATGACAATCTAAATCCTTGAGAGTCGTCGCTCTCCCTAGAGCCCTCCATCCCAACATAGAGGTCAACGGCTTGTTCGAAATCTCCTTCGAGAACTGCTTTGCCGACCATTGGGGTAACTGGCCTAGATGATCCGAACCTCTGCGGCCCTATCCAATTGGGGAAGACATTTGAACCCAAAGACTTGGATAGTCCTTCTCTGATTTGGTTAACCCTTAACATTGCTTCCTTGGCATCTATTGGCATTCCAGAAGAGTCGCAACAACCCCTTACGGTTATGGTAAATCTATTTCCGTCATGACCACCCATAGTCATCTTTTGGTGGGTCCTACCGAGTACCTCTATCGAGCTGTCTGGAATTTCGACTTCGCCGACCCTCTTTGTAGGGGCGTCTATGACCAGTACCTGAGTCGTAATTGCTCTCTTATCCTTTATTCCTGAGCTGAAGATCCTATTCCTGTTAATCCCACAAGCTCTCGATAGTCTCCTGAGGAATCGATTGGTCTCCCAGTTAGTCATTGTGACCCTGGCCACTGTAAACCTGCCCTTGTTGTCAAGGGCAGGAATCTTGGAGCTCTCCTCTACTCTGAAATCTTCAACTCTAGTCTTTAGTAGGCCGCCAATACCATCACCATGCACGGCCCAATCGCTGAGTCCTAGGTAATCCTCGATAGGTGTCCCGCTCAGGGAATCACCCCCTCAGAGCTTGAAGCTTGAGAATTCCTTTGCGATGTCAGAGCAAATTTCTTTGAGGATCTTGTCTGCCTTCTTACCTTTGATCGTCCTGACGTACAACTCAGGATCATCAAGATCTGGGTGATTCTGGAAATAGTTTGCATACTCTACATCATCCCTATCATTCAGACGTGACCTAAACATCTGGAGTGTCGTGTGGTTTCCGTCTAATACTCTGATCCTCAACTCGCGGGCCTCGTTCTTCAATACTTTGACTGGCATGGGACGGACTCTCGACCGGACTAGCCCTTTTGAGTCCTTGCATACAAAAGCGAGGGTTACGGAGCAGCAAACCTACCCTAAGTTTTACACCGGGAGGTTTTGGGGGGCTCGATGTCAGGCTCGGACGCCATGACTAGCAGGATAGCTGAGTCATTGGAAAAATTTTCTGCACCGATACTTTTTGCCAGTCTGTTTCTGACGGTTTTTCTGGCATATTCCCTTACCCCATTACCGGCTTTCACTACTGATTTGGAGTCGTTCGCACCGGAAACTAACGCTGACGAAGGTAGGGAGAGAGTGGAAGGGGCATTAGGGCCATCTCCAAACATGATCTACGTCAACGTAGAGCCTAATGCCAGTGGAGACCAAGTTCCTAACGTTTTGGAAATGGAAGCCCTACATCAACTGGCTAAGGATCACTTCAGGATTCAGACATACTCTGAACAACAAGGGAGTTTCATTTCGTCGCAGATCAACGCAGCAGAAGTACTACAGAGATTTATTGAGGATAGGAACTACAGTGGAAACCTATCTGATTTCGATGATTGGAATGAAATGCTTGTCAGCGTTTTGGAGAATGAGGAGTGTGGAGACGCAGTTGGTAGTGACGAGAGGACGATTGCTACTGCTGCTTTCGCTTCCTCGGCAATGCTCCACAAGGATTTGGATTACGAGCCATTATGCAATTGGCTGGAAAGTGGGGAGGGAAACCCCACTCCTGGCGCCAGTAGCACTCTGTGGATAATTGAGATTGATGGGGATCTAAGCAACGAGGATAAGCAACGCCATGCCAAAGAAATCAGAACCCTACTAAGCGAAGACTCGATTCTGAAATACGGGGTAATTTCCGATGGGCTGATCAGCAACGACATCAACGAGTCTACCCTTGACAATCTGGTTTGGCTAATCCTTCTCGCTGTGATAGTAGTCGTCGTCCTTCTCGCACTAGCTTTCCGGTCAATAAGCATGGTAGCGGCTCCACTCATCGCACTCCTGGCCTCCTTGGTCTGGACATACGGAATTATCGACCTTTCTGGTATGCGCTTTTCAGTACTGGAAATCGCCGTTGCACCTGTTGTTCTGGGACTAGGGATAGATTACTCGATACATTTGCAGAGAGGGTATGAAAGAGCCAAGGAGGGTTCAAGCAGCTCTGCCGAAGCATGGGCAAAGGCTTTCATGGAGCTTAGAGTAGCCCTTTCTTTAGCAGTGATTACTACGGTTTTCGCATTCCTGGCAAACTCATTCTCCCCCCTTCCCCCACTCAGGACATTTGGCATTACCCTTGCTCTAGGGGTAGTTTCTGCATTTGTAGCCAGTACGGTGACTGTTGGGGCGGTGCATGTTTTTGTTGAGAGGACTATGGGGGCCTCAAAGAATAGGGGTCTTGCACTGGAAAATGTTGCAGATAGAGCTACGGATTTCCAGAGAGCTAATGCCCCTCTGATCTTACTCTTTGTAGCGATAATTACTACCGGCTCCGTAGTAGTCGCTATGCGAGGTCTAGACACTAGCTTCGAGCTAACCGACTTCCTTTCTCAAGAAGAGATGGAAGTAATGGAGGTAAGGGAAGACCTCTACGAGTCTTACGAAGTAAATGCAATGAAATCCGTATACATCCTAGTAGAGCCCCGGGAAGGGGAGGTTGCCTTTGGCAGCGAGGAAGACCTGATAGAGGCACTCAGTGATTTTGAGGACTCTTTGCAGAGAATGCCGGGAATCGTAGTCTCGGAGGCCCCGGGGACGAGTAACGAATGGCCGTCTTACGATAGCATATACAGCGTAGTGGGTGATGCAATTGAGCAAAATCCTTCATTTGGCGATGAGTACAATCTTGAGGTTTTTGGAGATAGCTGGGCACCTTCTGAGGATTTCGTTGAAGGTGACTTCTCTAGCGCGATTTCTTCACTTCTCTCTAACCAATCCACTGGAGACCAACTTAGGGGGAAGACTTGGGGCGAGAGGGCTTCCCACCATGTGGCCCTAACCGATGACGGGAGCTCCGTCAAGTTTCTTAGGATCAGAATAGACTTTGAGGCGGAAAACAGTGCTATGGTAGATCTAGTCTCAAAGGAGTTAGACGCAGAGGCATCAATTATTTCAGAAGACACCGGGGGCAGGGCGTACGCAGTAGGAGACCTGATGACACTCTCAAATGTCCTCTCTGGACTGATATCTTCCATAGTTAGCTCCACTGGTATTAGCCTTGCAGTATCTCTTTTGGTTCTCGCTTCACTCACTAGGAGAGTGGGTCAGTCGCTTCTAGTTGTTCTCCCTGTTGGGCTTGCAGGGTCTTGGGTTGTTGGGTCAATGGCAATACTAGGGATAAATTGGAATGTCTTGACTATTATGATCACTGCTCTAACGATAGGGCTAGGGATAGACTACTCGATCCACGTTTCGAGGAGGTTTGAGTCTAACAGAGCTGCCGGGATGGCCATCTGGCCCGCAATGAGGGACATGTATGCAAACACGGGATCCGCCCTCATCATGTCCGCAGGGACTACAATTTGTGGCTTCATGGTCCTACTACTTTCACCCATTCCCGTAATTAGGGACTTTGGAGTTGTTAGCTCTATTTCTGTTGCTTTCTCCCTAGTTCTAGCCCTACTAGTACTCCCCGGGCTACTTGCAGCAGAGGTTAGGACCGACAGCGATAGCAGCTAATTGTAACTCTTTTCTAGCAAATCTTCCATGTCCAGATTCTGCTCCCTAGCCAACAACAGCATTGCAATCCTCATAGGCACTGGCCCAAGAGCTAGCCTCTTTCGTTTCGCTCTCCGAATTACTTCATCCCTTTCAAGCCCTGACATCTCGGAGAGTATTTCTGGCAGGGACCCATATTCTGCATTTGTCTTTCTCCCTACCTCTTGAGATTTGACTTCGTGACTCAATTCCTCGTTACTAGTTGGCGGAACCTGCGATTTTCTGATTGGGGGCCCTGGTATATTCTCGATGCTGCCAAGAAGTGGCCCCCAACCAAGAGGCGGTTTAGAGTCAAAAGTTGCATTTGATGGGAAAATAAAGCCCTCCGATTCAACTAGCCAACCTGATTTCAGTAACCTTTCTACGAGTTTAGAAGCGGAATCAGGAGTGAACCACTGCATGTCCAAAGACCACATTCTAGCCAAATCACTCTTGCTTAGTTCTGATTCCCCTGTGCCATTGAAAGACACTGAAAGCAGCATCGAGATTTCTAATTCGAGTTCTCCGGACATGTTGACTAGGGCATGTTTCGGTGTGACGTGCTTGATGATTACCCCTGATCATTCTCTCGCTTGGTTGAAGAACCATGGGGGCATGCAGATGCGATTTTCTTGCCGAGCGAGTACATTGCCAGAGATCCTAGAACCGGAAAAAGGATTGGCAAGGGCCGGAGGAATACCAAGAAAGGAGGAGGTTTGGCAGCTCTTGCCCCTGATGGGGGGCCATGGCAGATTTTGCCTCGAGGGGAGATCTTGGCACTTGCCACAGGAAAATCTTCCAAGATCGAGGTAAGCGCTGATGGTAAAAGGTTGACATTGGGCAGGATAGATGCCATCAAAGCACTTGGGAGGGTGGATGATGGCAAGACAGAAGAGGCCTACGATGCATTGGTAGATGCTTTGGAAGACGATTTTCCTGACGTTAGAATTGCTGCACTGAAGTCACTTCCATCATTCGCTCTTAGGAAGCAGGGAATCCTGTTCCACTGCCTTTCAGACAGACTTCTCGATAACGAGAATTCGGTTCGCGGGGAAGCAATGTCTTGCCTAAGGAAGGTGGCGCCCCTCTTTCCGTCTGGTTGCGAAGAGATACTGCGGAGAGAGCTTAGAGACGAAAGGAAGGAACACAGGGAGAACGCCTTCGCCACCCTTAATCTGGCGGCCAAGGAGTGGCCAGAAGTCGGGTGCCTACATTTGGACGAGATTATCAGAGAAGAAGACCACGACCTGAGAGTTAGGGGCTCGGTGATCCTTCGTTCTATCGCTTCAAAGGGAGGTGCGGAGGCATGGGACCTAATTGGTTGGTCGCTTCTTGACGAGGAGGTCAGAGTAAGGAGAAACGCATCCAGGACACTGTCCATTCTTGCTGATGTCGAGCCGAGGATTGCTGCAATCCTTGTCGAGTCTTCAATGGGAGAAAACGACAAAACGATCAGAGGGAATGTGATCAAAGCTCTGAAGAAGCTCGATATACAGAGCCCAAGAGTTGTCCAGATGATTTTGAAGGGGGCTTCTGACAAAGATGTTGAGATGAGGAGAGCTTGCATAGGTCAAATATCCATAATTCTATCCGGACAGGAGCTCAGGGAAGCTGCTGGGGACCTGTTGAAGAAAGAGAAGGATTCGGGGCTAAGGAAGAGGTTGAGGTCTCTAGCTGCAGATCTAGACTTCGAAGGTAATGAAGAGGAGAAGAATCGGAAGTTGGCACCTGCTCATTACATAGCTCCGGAAGGCGAAGATGAGGGTTTTGACCCCTCCCTAGACTTGCGAGAGGATGATAAACGCCAGTCAGGTCGGCCGGCCAGCGAGGAAAGCAAATGAGTGAAGAATTCGACGAGAAATTGGCTCGTTTTGAGAAGCTTTGGAACGGAGTTACTCCAAAGGGGGAGAGTCGGATCAAGGCCCTGAAGTTCAGACAATACATGAGAAACCACGTGCTTCAGAAGTTCCACAAGAGGAGAAAGGACCAATGGGCAAACGCAGACAAGGGGCACTACAATCACGGGTTCTCGAGCAAGGATCAGTTCCTAACCAAGGAGAACTGCAGGAAATACTGGATGGGCGAGCTCCAGAAGGACATCAGAGACGCTGAGACTTGGTCCTGAGGGTGAAAGATGTCACCACCCAAATTCAGTGACTGGGGGCTAGAGAGCAACATCTCAGAAGCTATAGGTTCATTGGGTTGGGAAGAGCCCACTGAGATACAATCAGAGGCTATTCCAGTAGCTCGTCGTGGGCAAGACGTGGTGGGTCAGGCCAGAACTGGCTCAGGAAAGACTGCAGCTTTCGGAATACCAATAGTTGAATCCTGCAAAACAACTGGGAAGACACAGGCACTGATACTTTGCCCTACCAGAGAGCTTGCGGTACAAGTGGCAGAGGAAATTGGTTCATTGCAGGGTAAGAAGGGGCTCGTCATCGAGACTGTTTATGGCGGAACCGACATTGAGAAGCAGGCAAGGTTGCTGGACAAGGGAGTTGACTTGATTGTAGGAACTCCTGGAAGAGTCATCGACATGTCGAAGAGAGGCCACATCGATCTGTCCGAAATTGGCATCTTCTGCCTAGATGAGGCGGACAGAATGTTGGACATGGGATTCTTCCCTGATGTACTCTGGATTGTGGATAAGATGAACAGTAGGGAGCAAACAATGTTGTTCAGCGCTACTTTCCCCCAGGAAGTCCTTGATGCGTCAAATGAGTTCACGGAAGACCCGATTCACGTGATGAGTGAAGACTTGGAGGTCGAAGTCCCCGAGATTGATCAATTCGCAATCAAAGTGGGTCGTCTGAACAAAATGTGGGCCCTAGGGAGAATTATCTCCAACATGAAGAAAGACGATCAGATGCTAATCTTCACCAATACCAAGAGAATGGTGGACATGCTCGACGAAAGACTGGAGAGGCAGGGTGTCGACTCTTCCTCACTACATGGCGACATGGCACAGAACAAGAGGGAAAGGATACTCGATAGCTTCCGTGACGGGAGAAAGAAGGTCCTAGTAGCCACCGACGTAGCTGCCAGGGGCCTAGACGTCGATGGAATAACACACGTAGTGAACTACGATCTACCGGACGAAACAGAGGTTTACGTGCACAGGATTGGGAGGACGGGGAGAATGGGCAGATCTGGTCAATCGTGGAGCTTTGTAGGTAGCTCGGAGCTGGGCCTTCTTGACAAAATTGCCAACACATGGGGGATGAGAATTCCAGTGGTAGAAGCCCCCAAACTCCCAGAAGGAAGCAGGGAAATGGCCAAGCTGAAGGATGACTGGGACGAGATGTCCGACAACTTCGGAATGGTGAAGGTCAAACTATCTCTTGGCAGGGGCGAAGCATCCAAGCTTGCTCTAGCCGACTGGATTCTCAAGGAAGCAAGAGTTCCCGAAGTGGCCATAGGGGAGATTAGCATGGGCGAGTCTGAGTCCACAGTGGAAGTTCACGTTAAGAAGGCCTCATACGTAATCGACGTTATGGGGTCGAGGCAATTCAGAGGCATGAAGCTAAGACCGGTTATCGTCAGCTAACTCAGTAAGGCAATTGATTCCAAGTAACCACGAGAGTAGTCCTTCCGCATCATAAATATAGCCGGACTATCAAGACCACCCCATGGCTGACGGCAAAGGGGGCAATGCGACCAAAGACAAGCAGGCCGCATCAGCTGCAAAGAAGAAGGCTGAAGCCGAAAAGAAGGCATCGGACGCTGCCAAGAAGCAGGCCGATTCTGAGAGAAAGAATCTGGAGCAAAAGAAGAAGGCCGAGGAAGAAGCTGCGAAGGAGAGGGCGGCAGCCGAGAAGAGTCTCGAAGCAGCTAAGAAGGCAAGGAAGGAGACAGAGGATGAGCTGTCCAAGTTGAAGGCATCATCGGGTGATGCGACAAAGAGGATTGCTGATCTGAAAAAGGCCAAGTCTGACACTGAAAGGCAGCTGAAGGCCGAGGACTCATCCAGAAAAAGGGCGGAATACGAGCTATCCAAGAAGAAGAAGGCTGGAAGCGGAAACGCGAAGAAGCTAGAGAACCTTGAGAGGCAAGTCGAATCTACCAAATCAAAGCTAGAGGACGCAAAGAAGGGTTCATCTGAAGCAAATAGGATGCTGGAAAAGGAGAAAGCGAAATCGGAGAAGGAGTCGAAGAAGATCTCAGAACTCACTAAGGAGCTGGGCGTGCTCCAAGCAGATCACAAGAAGGCTGACTCTGAACACAAGAAGGCGGAGGCGGAGCTTGCTGCGGAGTCAAAAAAGGGAGCTGCGGACAAGGCAAAGCTGGAGAGCCTTTCGGAACAGACCAGAGGCCTGAAGACCAAGATAGCTAGTCTAGCTAAGCTGGTGAAGGAAACAAGATCCAATATCGAGGAGCAATCTAAGATGCTTCGGGACTTCGAAAGCAGACTGAAGGAGGAGACCGAGGCCAAAGCGGCAGCTGAGAAGCGATTACAAGACGCAAACAAAGCAAAGGAAAGCGCCCTCTCCAAGTTCAAAGACGCTTCGCAGAAGACGAAGAATGCCGAAAGAGAATACCAATCCACAGTGAAGCCCCGCCAAGACGCCGAGAAGAGTGCAAAGCTTGCAGAGAAAGCCAAAGACCAGGCACAGAAGGATCTGGCTAGATCAGAGGGGCTACTGAAGAAGGCGAGAGAAGACGCCGAGAGAGCTGCAAAGGAGCGGAAAGAAGCCGAGAAGAAGCAGAAGGAAGCAGAAAAGGCTCTCGATCTGGCCGAGAAGGCCAGAGATGACAGTATCGCGGCGACAAACAAGGCCAGAGACTCTCTTTCCAGCGATAGGCAGAAGGCCAAGGAGGCCCAGGAGAAGCTCAAGAAGGCCGAGGGTTCTAGGGACCAAGCAAAGGCTAGGGCCGCCAAAGCCAAAATGGAGGCGGACGATGCCGAGTCGAAGTCCAATGCGGCTCTAGAGTCGGCTAAGGCATCTTTTGGGAAGTTCAAGAAGGCTGAGGCCGACCAGAAGGCAGCTGAAGCCAGCCTATCCGAGGAGAAAAAGAGGTCGGAGCGGGCAGAGAAGGAGACAGTGGAGTCGGAGAAGAAGAGGGAAAAGTCGCTGAAGAGATTCGAAGACCTCACAAAGTCCAGGCAGAAAATCCAGAGTCAACTGCTAGAGGAAACAAAGAGGAGGTCCGAATTGGAGAAAAAGGCAGCGGACCAGAAGAAGCTAACGCAGGACACGGATAAGAGAGCGGAGGACGAGTCTAAGAAGAAGGCGGAGGTAGAAGCTAGGGTAGAGAAGGAGAGAGATGCCCACAAGAAGGCCAAGGACGACCTGCGAAGAGAGACGGAGGCTTGGAAGGAAGCGGAGAAGAAGCTCGGCACTATGACTGCGGCTAGAAAGAAGGCACAGGCAGATGAGTCCAGTGCGGCCAAGACGAGGGCCGATGCCCAACGCGAGTACCAAGAGGCAAAGCAAAGCAGGATAGATGCAGAGAAGTCTGCGAAACAGGAGGAGAGGGATATGATGGAAGCCCGAAGGAGGGCAGATGACGAGGCGAAGGCCACTGAGGACTTCGAGAACGATTTGAAGGAGGCAGAGAAGCTTCGTAAGCAGGCAATGAAGAGGAGAGAGGAGCTTTCCAAGAAGAAGGAGGATGCTGAGTCAAGGGCCCGTGAGGAAGCTAAGAAGCGCCAGGATGCGCGAGAAAAGCTGAACAAGAAGAAGGAGAAGAGGCGCCAGAAGAAAATCCAAGAGCAGCAGAAGAGGCAGCTCGAGGAAAGAGAGGCAGAGGAGAGGTTGAGGCAGATCACAGAGGAAGTGGCAATGAAACTAAACGATTTGAAGGCCCAAAAGGACTCCATGGACAGGGAAGAATACATACTAGCGAGAATCAGTATCAAGTCTGCAAAGGTTGACTTCGGTAAGATCGGCGAGTCAGGTGGAAGGGTGGAAGACCTACAGCAAATAGACGGCATAGACGACAGGCTCGAGAACAGACTCAACACGCTGGGAATATCGACTATCGAGCAGCTATCCAGGATGGACGAAGTCGATGCTGATGAGATCAACGATGCCATCGAGAACATGCCCGGAAGGGCACGGAGGCAGCTGTGGGCCGAGCAGGCGCAGTTACTCCAAGAGGCAAAATAGACACCCCCGTAGGGGGTGTCTAGGGATGAAATTCACATCTAATATTGGATAAAACCAAAAGGGAATTTACACTTTACTGGGCTATGCGAGCGCAAGCAAGGTCCTCAACTCGGGCACTCTCACTGGTTCTGCTAATGCTCGCTAGTACACAGCTTCTGCTTCTCACTTCCACTGACTTCTCCCCCAAGGAGCTCGATCCTACGCCCCAGAGGTTCGAAGCGGATAATTCCCAAGTTGCAATTATCGAAGTCGGGTACTCTCACAGCTGCGTAATCGGCACGGCCAACCAGATGAAGTGCTGGGGCGACGGGTCTGATGGGAAGACTGGTCACGAGAACACCGATGACTACGGGGACGAAGAGCTAGAGATGGGGCGTTACCTAATGTTCACCGATGTGGGAGAGGGGCTGACCTTCACTGACGTAGGTGCTGGAAGGGACTTCACATGTGCAATCTTGAGTGACTCATCCGTGAAGTGCTGGGGTAACAACGCCCATCTTGGATCTTCATCCGGAGCAAATGGTTCGGGGGCAAAGGGCGACGGTTACCTTGAGATGGGTTCCAGCATAGAGCCGGTCGGCAACGGAAGCTGGGACACCCAGTCAATCTCAGTTGGGTACGAACACGCCTGCGCCATAGTAAACGAGACAACGCACGACTCTCTTTACTGCTGGGGAAAGAACGAATATGGCCAGCTAGGGGTGGGTAACACCGTTACAATGGGGAGTACCCAGGACGTTGATGATTTCGAAGTTAATTCCCTCGTCGACCTTCCGGACCGCGGTGGGGCTGGTCTTTCCCAGGTTTCTGCAGGGATGCACCACACCTGCGTATTGTGGGCCGATGGGGAGATTGGATGCTGGGGCAGGAACCAGTGGGGCCAGCTAGGGGTGGGTAGCACTGACTCGATAGGTGACGAAGGCTCCGAGATGGGGGAGAACTTGGTGACAGTCGATTTGCCGACCAGTAGATCCGCCACATCAATATCCGCAGGAGAGCACATGACCTGCGCGATACTCGACAACGGTGACTTGGCCTGCTGGGGATGGGGGAGACATGGCAGGCTGGGTACGCAGAGCGAGGACAACCTTGGAGACTCATCATCGGAGCTAGGCGACAACCTGAACATCGTCGATCTAGGAAGCAATCCCGTCCCAGATGTTGTTCATGTATCGGTAGGGTACGGATCGGTTTGCGCGATACTGGACGATGACTCAACTAAGTGCTGGGGCAGGGGGACTAGCGGGGAGCTAGGGCACGAAAAGGGAACCAACCTCGGGGACGAGCAACTGGAAATGGGGAACTACCTAGACTCAGTTGACCTGGGCACGGGGGTCCATGCTACGTCCGTGGAGGTTGGGGGTGCTTTCGCATGTGCCTTGCTAAACACCTCAATGGTCAAGTGCTGGGGTTCCGGGCTGGATGGAAGGACGGGTTTGGAAAAGAGCGGTGCGACTGGCGATGATGACAACGAGATGGGTGACAACCTCGCTTTCGTCCAGCTTTACCTGCCCGAGGAGACCGTGGACCAACCATGTGACGAGCCTGCTGAAGGCTCACCCCTCGAGAAGGATACTTTGGACAACACCAACCTATACACGGGGAACAAGACAGACACAGCGATGACTCCTGATTCGTGTGGTGCTGTGGTGTACGTCGACGAGGACAACACGGTGGTAAGGTTCGCCGTGTTCACCAAGGGGAAGTGGTCAACTGAGGTGGTTACAGACTTCTCTGGGATCGCGTATTGCTGCAGCAGGGTAGATGATGTGTCGCTAGCAATAGGGCCTGATGGGTCCCCCCACATAGTGGCATCAGGGGGGACTGCGGCAACGGGGGGATCGGCGTACTACTTCACCAAGAAGGATGGAATATGGACTATTGGAGAGCTCATAGTATCGGAAAGTGGAAGCGATGAGGCGGGGATAGCGGCTATCGCAGTCGAGGTCGATCAAATCGGAGACATATACGTCATCACTCAAGAAGCATCCTACAGTTGGGGGTGGCCGTCTCCCAGAAAGATTACCGCCTGGAGGTGCACAGCAGCCGGGCACGTAAACAACTCTTGTAGCGACCATTTCGAC
>MDSZ01022911.1_pt1 | contig 16183 bp, 14 predicted proteins | sample 811201 | NCBI WGS metagenome assembly MDSZ01 (sample SAMN05326647, study PRJNA326480) | marine metagenome | isolation source: seawater | place: Indian Ocean: North | collected 2010
CAACTCTTCCTCCCATGCTTCCCAACTTTTGGACGAAGCCACCGTTGCATGGTCGGGGAAACGCAGCGGATACGCCTTCGAAATCGATGGGGTGGTGTTCAAACTCGACAATTTGGCACAACGGGACCAACTGGGCATGACGGCCCATCACCCCCGGTGGGCCTTGGCGTGGAAGTTTCCGCCCGAGGAAGCCCATTCGGTGCTGCTCGATGTGGAATGGCAAACCGGACGAACCGGCAACATCACGCCCGTCGCTCGTATAGCCCCTCAGCGGGTGGGCGGCGTCACCGTTGAGAACACCACACTGCACAACGTTGGCGAAGTGGAGCGCCTCGGCATCAACATCGGTGACAAGGTCCTCATCGTTCGCCGAGGCGACGTGATTCCCAAGATTGAGCAAGCACTCGGTCCAGCAAGCCAGGACGACCTCAAAGGCCGCTTTCATGCCGATGGGGAAGCGTTCACGGGCGTTCTGCCTGCGACGTCTGCCATTTCAACACCAACGGCTTGCCCTGCTTGTCAGGGTTCGGTTGAGGTGGAAGGAGCCTTCCTCAAGTGCATGAACCTCTTTTGTGAGGCGCGAACAAGCCGTTCTGTGCTTTACTGGTGCCGGGCATTGGAACTTGATGGTGTGGGTGAGAAACTCGTCGATCAACTCCTTGACGCCAACCGCATTCGTTCCTGTGCCGACCTGTATCGTCTTTCCATGGACGACCTCCTGAGTTTAGAGCGCATGGGGAAAAAGTCAGCGACGAACGTGCTTCGAGAGGTCGACAAGGCCAGAACGATGTCGCTTGGAAAATTCCTCCACGCCCTGGGGCTACCCGGTATCGGACCCGAGTTGGCCTCTGCCATGGCTTCCTCGCTGGGCGACGCACAAGGAATGCTCTCGTGGTTGGACGACGCTCATGCTCAACCCGGTGAGGCTTCGTTCGGTCCAGAACACGACGATTCAGGGAAATCTCATGCCCACAACCAAGCCCTTCGCCAAGTGCTTGACCTTGACGGGGTTGGCGAAATCGTCGCCCTTCAATTCCGAGACGGCCTTCAGGTACGTCGAGCGCTGGTTGAGGATTTGGTCGGTCTTCTCACCATCGAGCAAGAAGTGGTCAAAACAGCCGCCGGTCCCTTCGTGGGCATGACGTTCTGTGTTACTGGAACACTTTCCGTGCCTCGGAAGGACATTCAACAACGCATCATCGATGCGGGGGGAAAAATCGTCGGCAGCGTCTCGGCCAAACTCAACGTGCTGGTCGCCGGTGAAAAAGCAGGGTCAAAGTTGACCAAAGCCACTTCCCTTGGCGTACAAGTATGGTCGGAGGATGAACTCAACGACCATCTTGATGGGCCATCAACAGGAGAAGGCCCCTCGCTTGACGACGTGCCTCAACCATCCAAAGCAGGACAATCTTCCCTTTCGGATTTTCTTGGATGATCAGCCGTAAAGCATGGCGTTTGAGGCTGGGCTACCCTTGTCGGAGCCGCCGGCTGATTCCATCAATGCAGAAATCTGGGCTTCAAGCATTTCAGCCTCGGCCAGCAACGGTTCCTGTGGTAGGTTGATGCTTGGCAACAGCGTGTTCAGCCGTTCGATCAGCGCCGCTGCTGCTCGTGCGTCGGGCCAGCGCGGGTCGGCTTCCACCATGATGGACATCGTACCGAGTCCACGGCGAGAGGCTTCACTGAGGATACCAGCGTTCATGCCACGAATCACACCCGACTCCAACAAAGGAATGTCCATCTCCTTGAGCATCTTTCGAACGGTTTCGTTGCAACCGATACCGACCACGTCAATCTCGTCGGTGTCTTCGTATTCCACCACCGGGTCAACCCCCTCCATACCGCTCTTCATGCCGGCTTTGGCAAAGGCGTCCACGACCACACCTGCGAGGACTTGGTGTTCCTTGGACCACTCGAACAGCGCCCAGACGATCTTGTGCACAAGGGATTCTGGAACCACCATTTCACTCATGAGCAAAATGACTTGATCACACCCCTCGATGGTGCATTGAGGCTTACCGGCGTAAGCTCGGATGGGCGGGAGGGGAACGCCTTGATTGATCATGGCGAGAGCCGGAAGGCGTTCGTCGACGAGGCCACCCACAAATTCCAAGTCAAGATGGTCGATGAGATAATGCGCCACAATGCTGGAGACCATACCCACGCTTGGGAAACAGGCGATGACCATGGCATTCTCGTTTTCAATCAAGGCGTTGATACGCAAACTGGGGCTATCCATGAAGCAGGGTGCGGCTCGCTGCCCTTCAACACTTTCCCCGTTTGGTCACCAAACCTTCATCATCAACAACGCTCACCTCACAACATGGATGAGGGCGCTCCTGAGACGAAGAGAGCGCACCAACTCTCCCCCTCGGCTTGGAACCGGTACGAAACCTGTCCCCGAATGTATTGGCTGAGTCGCCAACGCCTTCCTCGTAAAGCGGGCATGGCGGCTTCATTGGGTACAGCGGTTCACGCTTCAATTGAAGACCTGCTCAACATGGATTTGACGGGCAGAGACGACGGCGAGTCAGGCTGGCTACCTCTCCAAGCAGAACGATTTCTGAAGGCACGTTGGGACGAAGAGAAAACCGTCTTCATGGCCACGCCTCGACGCCCTGATTGGAAGGATGCGAAATGGAGCGAAGCCAAGAAACAACAGCGTGGAGGGGTCGTCTTGCTTCTCGACCACATCGGCGCCAAACACCTCAGCCACGAGCAGGTGACCGTCGCCTTGTGGAAGCATCTTCAATCGTTGACCATCGCCGTAGAAGGTGAACTCCGAACAGGCGATGGACGTTTGATGGGGCGGCTTGACCTCCTCTTTGCGGACGTTGACGAAGCCGGTGAAATGCAGGGTTGGTTGGTCGCGGATTTGAAAACCGGCCACGCTCCTACCGAAGAGCTGAAGCCCGAGGTGAACCGGCAACTTCGGATGTACCGGGATATCTTGTTGGCCAACAATCCCGCTGCACCTCCCGTTCGAACCGAAGGCTGGTACACCAAAACGGCCTCAAAATGGGCGGCTAAAGGCGAGAGTGTTCTCGAACAAGCCTACGCCGCTTGGGAGGCGACCCAGCCAACCACCATGCCCATGGCGCCAACGCCCGGTCCGGACAGTTGTGGTGGGTTTTGCGACTGGAAAGCGTGGTGCCCGCACTGGTGGACATGGCGCCAAGAATCGGGCACACTGCACCAGGGTGATTTCTGCGATGCCGTGGTGCTCCTTCATCGGTACGAACGAACCTCAGGGGCTGCGGTCTTGGAACTGTGTGAGCCCTTGGACGCCACCGGCCGGGCCATTCCGACCGGTCAACAAATTTCAGCCAGATTTGACGGCCGAGGCAAAGAGGTGCTTGAAGCGCTCCAGGCTACGGGCCATCAGGGCGCGTTGTTCCTTGGTTCGGTCATGAAGAGTCGTGGAACCTGGCGCATTGGACCGTGGTGCGATGTGCTGCCGTGGTCGCCACTGCCCGATGATGTCCCATACGAGCGAGAGGCTTCATGAGCGAAGGTGCTCTTTGATTCGCTGTTTTGTCGCTTCACAATCCAATCCATTGGAGGACAGGAGCCAACCAATGTACGAGGGGTCGTTCGTCTGAACCTCGGAGAGATACCGGCCTCGATGCCGCCCAAACGCAAGAACGAGTTCGTCCCCGTCTTCTCGAACCTTCCCCATGGCATCAACGGGGGCCAGGTCTTCGAGGCCGCGGCCCAACTCCGATGCATCCTGGGGTTTGTCTCCGTGGGCAATCCAGCGTTCCAGTTCTGGAATTGAACGACGGAACACGGACGCATGTTCAACAGATAGTCGCCAAAACAGCAGCATGGTGGCCGCTGCATCGGCCGCTGCCGTGTGCGCCGCCTCAAGACGGATACCGTGGCGTTGGCAAAGGGCACCCAGGTTGTGGGGTCTTGGAAGACGAAGCCTTCGAACCAGCTCCAACGTATCGATGATCGCTTTGGGCTGTGGAGCGAGGCGACCCATGCGCAAAAACTCCGTTTTCAGCATGGCGTAATCGAAACTTCGGACGTTATGGCCAACGAGGATGGCGCCCTCAATCAATTCTGCCAACTCGTCAGCGACCTCGGCAAGCGGGGGCTTATCTCGCACATCTTCGTTGTATATGCCGTGGATTTGGCTTGCATCGTAGGGGATGCGGACGTTGGGTTTCACGATTTGTTCCCTGTTGACTGGCGTACCGTCCTCCAACGTCCCAATGAGCGCAAATTGAACGATGCGGTCGTTGTTGGTTGAGACCCCCGTTGTTTCCAAATCAAAGGCCAAGACCTTCTCTCCTTGGAAAAGATCCTGTGCCATGAACAATTAACGGTGGGCACCCCCTTTGAACATCACTCTCAAACGCCATGACCCTATCAGGTGCTTCATGGGCTTGCGCGACTGGTTCAAATCAGGTTCGTCAAACAAGGAATCCGCAGCCACTGAGGCCACATCGCTCGACGAAGATAGCCTTCAAGAGCAAGCGTTCGCAGAACTCCAAGAAGCCAAAACAGACGAGGCTCTTTCGCTGTTTGACGAGGCTGAAGTGCCCCGCACCGAGGTGAAACCGGTGGCCGCACCCTACGATGCTGGCGATGCATCATTGGACGATTTGATGGCTGAAGAAGATGAGAGTTTCTCTCATGTGGATGAAGTGGATGTGGTCGATGTCGCCTCCCTCGACGACCCCTATCTCCGTGCCAGCATTGAGGGTGATGTTCCCGAAGCGGTGGTCTTTGACGAGGATGAAAACCCCCCTTCTGTTTAATCTGGACTCCCGAACCATTAGAAAGGGTAAGGGTAGCCTTGTTTTCATGCTGGGTAGACGGACAGAGCGTATGTTCGCTTTGGTCGTGGTGCAAACCCTCCTCCTGAGCCTTTTGGCAGGATGCACGGGAGCGCTCGATACCACCGTGGACCCGCGTGCAACCCTCGAAGCCTACCCTACCCTGATTCAGGAAGGCGAGATGGTGACCCTGGACGCCCGCGATTCCTCACCGATTGAAGGGGTCATCACAACGTATGCTTGGGATTTTGGTGATGGCACCACCGCAGAAACGGTCATCGGTTTCACATCACATACCTACCTGACCTATGGCCAGTATACGATTCGCCTCACCGTCACCAACGACCAAGGCGGGCAAGACGATGCCATCGCCACCATCGTTGTGAACGGTGCCCCCAGCATCAACATCTCCATGCCAACCTCCGTTCGTGCCGGCGATGCTGCTCTGTTGGATGCGAGTGCATCATTCGACCCCGAAGGCGACGCCCTCACCTTTCGTTGGGATTTGAACACGGCTGAGGACAACGATGGCGATGGTGATGCTCGCAACGATGCCGACGCCACCACGCCCACCGTTTTGCTCGACACCTCCGCCTCTGGCATCATCAACGGCATCTTGCGCGTGGATGATGCAGCGGGTGCATTTGCAATCCAACCGTTCGAGGTGAACGTGACCACGCGTACGTTCCAAGTGACCTGGATCACGGAGACCTACGAGATGTCATGGGACGAATACCTCGACCAAGGTGAGACTTGGTCGGGGAACATAACCCCTGGAGAAATTGGGCGGGTGATGTCGTTCAATGCCGTGTTGGAGTTGGACCGAGACGTGGCTCCACCGCACGATAATTTCACTTTGGCCCTCCATATCGTAGAAGACAATTACAAGCGTTCAATCGCCACCGAGCCAGGCAACTATTCCACCAATGAACCCGCACGAGCCGAGATGGCCGACGACGACATGAATCTCCGCGGGGAAGATGGTATGTACACTTCCGATTCCGCAGAAGCCCTGCTGCAATTGCTGCTGAGCTCAAAGGAAAGCAGGCAAGGCCAGGGGCCCTGGGTGTGGTCGGTTATTGCACAGCAATCCGACCCCGATGCCTTCATTGGGGAGCTCGACCCCGACCCAGGAAACGATTGGACCTTGACGGTTGAAGTGATTCTTATGCGCCCCTCACTTACCGAGGTCGCTGTCGGTTCCACGAGCGAGTGAAAGCGAAAGGGGTATGAAGCGGGGCTGTTTGGCAAGGATTGGTTACGATGGTGGACACGGTAGAAATTGGACGCGTTACCCTTCGAGACACGTTGTCGCTCGACCTCTCGGTTTGGATGCATCACCCCGATGATTGGGATTTCCGCCCGACTTTGAGTTATGCCGGCAGCACCCTGACCATCACGTGCGCCAACGAAGGCACGACCCTCGCTACCGTTGATCTTGACGACGAGCAGGACGAAGCGCTTCAACGAGACCGTATGGCTGAATTGCGTGTCAAGTTCCAAGTTCACGGCATGCATGGTCGCCTCAACGACATTCACCCCATCATCGCCGACGGTAAGGCCAAGAAGTTGGCGACGGCGAATTGGAAGACGACCCAACCGGTCGATTTCAAGTGAAGTCCCAACGAATCTTTGATAACGGTTCAATCCGTTTTCTCAGTTCATGCCTCAACGAACAGGAAAAGGAAGTCAAAAACGAGCAAGATTTGAACGACTTGCGAAAGAAGTTCGCCAATTCGTATTTGCGAACCCGGGTTGTTCAGCACAAGCCATTGTAGCGAACCTCAACCACGATAAAAAATTACGAAACCACGGCCTCACCCCCCGTAAAGTAGGCTTCTTCATCACCCGTCATCTCCGCCAATCTCTGACGTGGTGGCAAGATCATCGAGCTGGACGCCGTGTCTACGGACCTTCAGCGGATGAATCCTGAAATTGCACGGTCTCAATCCGGTGTCATGCGGTTCGCTCATGTAGGGTCGGCGACCTCGCCGATGCATGGGGGGCAAGGTTGCTGCGTATTTCGACCTTGACGGAACCCTTCTCAACGCGTCGAGTGAAAAGACCCTCACCGCTTACCTCGCACGACGCCGCCCTTGGAGAATTCCGTGGGGGGCATTGGCCTGGACCACCGGCTTCATCACCAACGTGATTCGGGGTCGAGCGGTGTACGACGCAGCACGAAATCGTGGACACCTGTCGCTTGCTTCATGGGCCATTCTTGAACGCTATTCCAAACAACTTGCCGGTGAGAAACTCAAGCCCTCTATCCCTCCTCAAGCGTGGGAAAAACTTGCTTGGCATCGAGAGCAGGGCCACCGCCTGGTGTTGGTCACGGCGACCGTAGCGCCCATGGCCGAAGCCATGGCTGAGGTGCTCGGTATGGACGCCGTGTACGGGTGCGGGCCCGAGGTGCGAGAGGGCATTTTGTCGGGGTCAGAACGGGGTTGGAGCGTGCCTCGACGCAAAGGCAAGGTACCGGTTGTTATGGCCGACGCCGATGCCAACGGACATGATTTAGCGGCATGTTACGGCTACGGAAACACCCTTGCCGACTCTTGGTTCATGGCGCTGTGCGGTCATGCGATCGCCGTCAGCCCCGAAGGCCCACTTCGTCGTCATGCAGAGGCGAACGACTGGCAGATTGTTGACTGGACTTCGTAGGTTTATATCCCCTCAAAAGCCATGGATGGCATGAGCGAAGAGTTTGATGGTTTAGCGGCATTGTTTGGTGATATTCGAGAAGGGACCGTCCAGGAGATTCGCCGAGATGACATGCTTGACTCCATGCTTAACATCGCCAAGTCCGCTAAGGTCGCCGCTCGACTGGTGACCGAAATCGTGGAAGAGCACGAAGACCGAATGCAGCTGGACCAGGAAGGGCACCTCATCATCGTTGGCCGACTGGCCATCTACCGAGTTGACGTGAAGTCTTTCATGGGGAAATTCGTGAATCCCTTCAGTTACAATTCCTTTGACGTGGTGGAAGTTCATCCAAAGACCGGGCTGGTCAAGGAACCCAAAAGCGCTTGTGTTCAGGTCCGTCATCAAGAGAACATGCCCGCATACGACTTGTTTGCAGGCTACCTTCTCGGCTTGCTCAACGATGAGGTCTCTTGGCTTCATGAGAGTTTGAGTCCGCTGCGACGAACCCTGTTCCAAATCTACGGACTCGCACGCTCTCCCCTTTCACCCAGTATGGAACGGCATTTTGCCAACACCGTGGGCGGTGAATTTGATTTCGTCAACGACACCTTCACCTTTGAAGGCACCAATGGATGGTCTTGGCGACTTCACTACGGGCTGCCGTTGAACAAGGGCTATCGCATCGAATACCAGAAACCACGACAGACCTGGTGGAACCTTCTCTTTGACGACCACGAAAAAGAAACCACAGGCCACTATTCTGTGTGCGGCTTCTTCGAAGTGGTTGAACATCTTGGCGAAGCCCCCGGTGGTTTGAAGGGCGCCAGTGACTGGCAAACCGACCCCATTCTCTTGCGAAAAATCGCCGCAGATTACCCTGCCCTCGCCAAATCTTTGGTTGGAAAAATCACCAGCAGTGACTACTCCCCAGATGAGATTTACACCGACTTCGAGGAACCCATCGAAGGTGAGAAGGCTGACATCATCAAGGACTTGGACATCCAGGTTCTTCAGACTGCAGGCGTGCCATTAGCTCACGCTTGAGGATGAGGGTTGGCGGCCCCACCGCGATTCGAACACGGGTTCGAGGCTCCGCAAGCCTCTGTGATATCCAAGCTACACTATAGGGCCATTTCGCCCGAATGGCCGCCCCCATTTAAGCGCGAGGGTGGACCCTTTGGTGCAGAGGCAAGGGTTCATTGACGACGCCTCCGTGCTTCCTCCATGGCGGTTGAAATTCAACGAGCGGTTGAGTTCTCGATGATCGACATGGCCAACGTGGCTTACTATCCCCGAATCTTCGATCTCGCTCACAAGGTGTTTGAGGAGGCATGGCTTCTGATGTGCGGGGTTTCTTACCCCACGCTGATCAACGAACAAAGGGTTGGTTTTCCCGTCGTTTCCTTGAATTCAACTTTTCACGCCCCCCTGCGTTATGGGGACACCATCACCGCCTCCGTGGGCATTACATCCATCGGCACCACGTCCTTGGGATGGAAGTACGTGTTTCAAAACCAATCAGGAGAGACCCTCTGGGTCTCTGAACAAGCAACGGTTTGCGTTGACATGGACACCATGGAGAAACAACCCATTCCTGAAGGCCTGCGTCAAGGTCTACAGCAACATTTGGAGGATTGACCCGTGGCAAACAATCCCTTGAACGACGTCAAACCCGACCGAACGGGCCCGAAAAACCTCGCCATCCTGCTCTTCCTTGGTTCACTCCTCGTCTTGGTGTACGGTTATGCGGACTTGCAGGCCCATCGGGTTGGATTGAGCGATGGGCAGGTGGACACATTGTTGGCCACTCCCAATGCACAAGGTGGCGAGCCCACGACGGTTGAGGACTATCGCGCCTTTGAGGAAGAAGCCCGTGAGAACCATGCCTTCCTCATCAGGGCTGTTTCCTTGTTGACGTCCGGCGGTTTGTTACTCGTTGGTGCCATCCTTCTCCATCGCTTACGACGACTGGGCGCCTACCTCTGTACGGGTGGAGCCCTCATCGGGTTATTGGGTGGAGTCGGTGCCAGTTTCATGGTACGCTCCTCAGCTCGAACGCATCTGCAAGAGGCCGTGGTGACCACGTACGAGGCTTGGGTCTACATCTGCGGCGCCATGATGGGGCTTTGCTTGGCGGTTGCGGCTTTGCCGTTGCTCAACCTTCGTGCCAGCATGGCGCTCCAACCCGTGCGCTTGGTTGTGAACGACGAGTCAGAGTGATCACTGGGATGGACGTGGCCACTTTTTGGCAAGGGCCTTTCTCAAGTCGTCATCCATGATGGCGTTCCACCAATCGCTCCCTTGCCAAATGGCGTATTTTCCTCTGATGCCTCGAAGGTCGGCGCCTTCAAATTGACAGTTTTTGAAATTGGAAAGGTTCAGCCTTGCTTTTCGAAGGTCTGCTCCTCGAAAATCGGAGTGGTCGAAAGCCGATTTCATCAAATCCGCTTCCACCATCGATGCTCTCCGGAAATCACAGGACGTGAAATCCCCTTCCGTCAAGTCGGCTCGGTCGAAGATGGTCCGCCGGAAATTCGACCCGCTGTGACGTCCTTTTCGGAGAATGGATTCTGCATGATTTTGGAACGAATAGTCCACAACCACGGCTTCTTCTGCCGTGGTTTCATCGTCTCTGGGGTCGCCTTGTCCACCGCCCGACATCACCATGTATTCACCTCAAGCGTTGGAGCGCTTGTCGAGGTGTGCTTGGCCTTCGGGTGTAAGGATTGCGAATCGGTTTTTGTCGTCTTTTCCGGTTGGGACCATGAGGAACTTGCGTTCCTTGAGTCGGTTAAGGTACAGGGAAAGATTGCCGGGAGGTTCAATACCTGCGTCGGTGAACAGTTCGTTGACAATTCGGGGGGGGCTATCGTCGATTCCTTCGACATCGCGCAAATAGTGGATGGCACCAAGCACCTGGTCGGGCTTTCTGGTCAAGGCGCAGTTTTCCAGCAGGGCACGGAAGGCAGAGCCACGTTCGGGGAGCCCCGCTTCACGGGCGGCCGTGACAGCCGCTTCCATGGCGGATTCACGTGCTTCTCGGATACGTTCAAGCAAGACCGTCCAAGTGTGCTCAGCCTTGACGTGACTGAGTTGTTCATCAATTTGGATGCTCGCGCCTTCCAGGTCGATTTCGACGTCGCCTGCTTGAATTGTGAGTCTCAATATTCACGCCCTCACCCCGGAACTGAATCTATTCATTCATAACCTTATGTTGGAAAAAAAAATACATTTTTGTGCGAATTTGGCGGTTCAATGAGGGGAAACCGCCTTAAAAGTGAGGTGGCCACCTTGACATGAGGCCTTTCTGTGATTCGACGCCAGTTCCTTGGTCTGCTCTTTGTTTTCCTCTTCATCGCGCCAGCCTGGTCGGTGATGTTTGCTCAAGCAGGTGGCGGTAATATCGCCACGTTCTCGACGGGCAACGCGGAGGAAACCGTTGTCATCTCCTCCGGCCAGCACACCTCTCTTGGGTTTGACTTGAACCGAAACACCACCATCACCTCGGCTTCCTTTTTCATCAAACCCGCCACCACGGGTTCATCCGTCGGGGCCGTCGACATCGACGCCAATGCGGATGGCGTTCCCGAATGGTCGTTCAACGACACCGGCTACGGTGATTTTGGACATCAAACCCTGTTCGCCACCGGCAACACTTCGGCGTCTCTTTCCATCAACCCGAACCAAGGAGCCGTGACGAATCCCGACTCTCCCCCGTTTTACTTGCCCTCGGGTTCCACCGTCTCCAGCTCAAGCCTTGAAATCGGCTTCTCACCTACACTCATCGGTGGATTCTATTCAACGGGTTACATCCATGCCGTTGACAAGGGTGATTTCAACAACGACAGCAACGTGGATTTCGCCCTCCTCTCGAGAACCGCCAACGTCTCATCGGGTAACACGACTCAGCCCGGACAAAGCTCTGTTGCGGCCTTCCGGGTTGCCTCCTATGACAACACCACAGGCATCACGCTCTCGTCTTGGGTGACGACTTGTGCCAACGCTACGCGGATCATGGCCGCCGACGTCAACGGTGACTCGTTTGATGATGTGGTCGGTTATGCTCCAGCCGACGACCAGCTGTGCATCCATTTCACAAACACCACCAGCGGGGGCTTTGAGCCTCAGGTGAACGTAACGCACGTTTCGACCATCATCGACTTGGCGTTTGGTGATTTTACTGGAAACGGCCTGGATGAGATGGTCTCCATTCAATCAAGTGGGAAGGTGTCAGTCGACCAGTTCAGCAACCGCACAAACGCCTTTTCAAACCGGGATTACACCACGGTGAACATTGCAGGCACCACCAACCCTGCCACCTTAACCCACATGTTGTTCGCTTATTTCGACGGACCTAACAACAACCCCTCGCTGATTGCTTGTCAAACTAATGGCGCCGCGGACGTCATGTTTTGGTCAACCTCCACCGGAACCATCGCCACAGGGAGCAGCCTGACGGGCGTCTCATCCGACGCCGTTGTGGGTGATTTCGACGGTGACCAGGATTTGGACATCGTCGCCTCCACGCCAAACGGGCATCGCTCCATTGAAAATCGAGGCGGCGCAGGCTGGGACGGCGATAGCCACAACCGTCTCATCACATTGACCAACGCCACCGTTCTCGATTACGATTTGGACTCTGCTTCTCACCTGCTCATCCCGAACGTGGGGGCCGTCGATGCAAATCCTGCCACCTTCACCGGCAACATCTCGGCTTACGGGTTCCAAAGCGGCTGGAATTACGACAACCGTGTTCGAAGCCAAACCACCGATGTGTTCGAGCCGTGGACTTCGCCGCGAGCCATTCATTTTGGTGATATGGACGGCGATGGCTCCATTGAACAACTGATTCTCGCCGGAGAAGGCAGCAATCACGGTGTGTTCATCTCTGCCTACCATCGCATTGGTTACGACATCGACAAGGACGGCGCCGTTGACGTTGAAGCGGGAGGATACGCAGGCAACGGCAGCAACGGTTTGAGTCCACTCATGCTTCAAGATACCACGGGGAACTTTACCACGTCCTTGAACGTCCTTTCGCCAGGTTTGCCTTACACCTCTGACGGTTATGGCACCCAAATGGCAGCGGTCAATCTCTCCATGCATTCCATCACCCAAGGGACCTTCATCTTCGATAATTTGGACATTCGTTATGTCGCCAATTTCCTGGTCAACAGCAACCCTTCGCTCTCAGGAAACTTGAGCAATGTCCTCAATCAGCAGATGACCGCAGGTTCCGGCACTCTTCACGTCCCTCTTCATATCAACACAACCTCGAACGGAAGTGTGGAACTGTTCAGTCCGACCGTGGCTTATGTTGACGGCGCGCCGAACATTGCGTTGCCGCCCACACCCGTGCTCACACTTGTGGACCTCGAGCCCGACCGCGTCGTCATTGAATGGCAACCCATCACCGAATTCGGTGACGACCTGCTCGACTTCGTTGTCTATCGTTCGGTCAAGGGCCAGCCGCTGAACATTGAGGCTCCAATTGAAAACACCTTTTCCAACAACACCATCGACACCGGTGTGCAACCGGGTCAGTCGTGGACCTATTGGGTGCAAAGCGTCCACAGCTTCGGTATCACGAGCAACATTTCGGCGCCGCTCAGCGTCACTGTGCCCTACCCTACGCCCAAATCCTTCATTCCCAACCTGACAGCGACGGACGTGCCGAACGACGAAGGCGGCGCCATGAACATTTCCTGGAGTGCCGGGGACGAGTCCATTGTGGAACACCACGTGTTTGTTCTTCCGTCAACATTCAACGATGTGAGTGGCCAAACCACAACCATCACGGCAGAAGCCAACGCCACCTCCGTTGAGATCACGCAGGACAGTACGGGGGCTCCACTCGTCGATGGAACACCGTACTTTGTCGCTGCCATCGGCGTGGATGTGTACGGTAACGCTTCCAAGAACGTCTCCGCCATTGGGCCAATCTACACTCGGAACGACACGAGCTTGACCACGACCTTGGACGTGGTCTACACCGACTTCACCCAAAACGAACTGACCGAGACCGTCTTGCTGGCCCGAACCGAGGGGCTGGTCGTTGAGGCAGACCTCCATCAAGCAGGAACAGCAATCGCCAACGCCACGCTGACCCTCACCATCACCGACGATGGGGATTCGTTCATGTTGGACATGACCACAGACGAAACGGGTCATGCCTCGCTGACCGTTGACGCACTGTCCAGTCTTGGTCCCATTGAAGCCGTGGGCGCCATGTCGCTCTCCGTGAGTTATTCCGGTAGCGAAGGCGATGAACAAAACCAACCTTTGTTGGGCGCCAGCACCAGCCAAGACGCCTACGGGACCGTTTTGGTCACCATTACGCCGGATGAACCCCTTCCGCTTCAACCAAACGAACAATTCGAAACGTTGTTGATGGTGGATGCTGTTGACGCTACGCAAAACGCCTACCTAGCGAATCTCATGGTGCCATGGAGCGCCACCGATGCAGAAGGAAACGAGACCAGCAACGGTGTCGCTGAAGCCAGAGGAAACGAACTTGCTGTCGCTGGTCAGGGTGCGTATGACGGACGTTTGACCGTGTACCTCAGCACCGACCCACCTGCCTACTATCTTCCTGGCATGATGGCGTCCTACGCTTTCGAATCCTCTCCGGATACTGCCGACAACGAAACCAACACCACCGATGAGACCAATCAGACCACCGGCCCGGTCTTCCCCGATGTCACCCTGCCTGCCACCGTGGATTGCGGAACGGCCACATACGAATGGGACAGCAACGCCACGGATGTTCTCATCACCTGCACCGTCACCAACCCGAACCCCTTCGATGCTATGGTCAGCTTCTCATGGAAGGTCATCCCGGGCACGCCAGCGCCCATTGAATTGGTCTGGAACGAGGCTGCTGGCCCTACGGTGACGGTGGAAGCCAACGGAAGTGTTGACTTGACCTTCTCATTGGTTCGCAACGCCCCAACGGAGGGCATGTTCCCCGGCCTCCAGGGCGAGGGTTACACTGTCTCCCTCACCTGTCTTGACTTCGGAGACAACGCTTGCGATACCATGACCGAAGACACGGCTTCTACCGAGGGAGAACTCCAGTGGACGCTAGGTGAGATGCCCGTCCAAACGGTGGATGACAACCCGATTCAGGACGAAACCGAGAATGCGATGACCCCCGTGCTTGTTGGTATCGGACTTGTTATTGCGCTGGTTGCTGGCGTGATTGGTGTTCTCTACTTGCGAAGCAACATGGACGAGGATTTCTTTGATGACGATGACGAGGACGAGGACTACTATCAGGAAGCCATGGACGCTCCGGAGACGGCTCCGGGCGCAAAATCTCTGAATTTGGCCGCAGCCAAATCCCTTGATGAATTGAAGACTTCAGGGAAAGACCTTCACAGCGATGCCCCGGAGGGGCTCGCCAGCTCGCCAACCCTCGGCAGCAGCGCCGACGCCTTTGAGTTCGGTGCGACCGCCGAAGACGCCGTTCCGGACGTGGACGAAGACGACGAGGAGGAATGGGTCGAGGAAGAAGAAGGTGATGACGGCATCACCGTTGACGAAAACGGCACCGAATGGTGGGAAGACGAAGAGGGCGTTTGGTGGTACCGCGAAGAAGGCTGGGAAGACTGGGCCGCTTGGGAAGAATGATTCTTCCGTGAGCCTTTTCATTGGTCCTTGATTGGGAGAGACGGAGGCAGAACAATGGATGCCAACTTGCAGTCCTATTCGCTCGTTCTGCATCAAGACGCTGACCCACGAACGGGAGGCGTTGCTGTGTGCGGCTTCACGACCGCCGGCATGGTCGGCGTCATCTCCACCTCGCACATCATCAAAACGCTTGATTTGAGGCAGCTCGGCACGGTCATGCACAAAGATTTCCCAGCAGTAGCCCTCATTCACGACGAAGTGCCAAAACACCCTGTGCGTGTTTACCAGGGTGAGAACATCGGGGTGTTCACTTCGGAAATCCAGTTTGGTACGGAGACGGACATCATGTTTGCCTCCACTGTCTTGGAATGGTTTACCAAAGGTGGATTTGACCGATTGATCATCATCGACGGCATCACCCGTCCAGAAAAAGAATTGAACACGGGAGAGCTGTTTGGTGTCGGTTCCATTCCAGCAGCACGGGCCCGTCTCAAGAAACTCGACATTGAACCCATCCAGCAAGGTATCGTCTCGGGAATAACCGGCTTTTTACTCGGGGAAGGTGATCGGCTTGGTATCGACATCACGGCCCTTCTCTCCGAAGCCAGTCCAATGTACCCTGACGCCCGCGCGGCCGCTCTTGCGGTGGAGGCGGTCAGTGACTTAACCGGATTCGAAATTCCTCTGACCGAACTTCTTGAAAACGCTCGCTCCATTGAAGACAGCGTTCGGGACATCATCGAAAACGCATCGCAAATGTTGCCAGCGCCCAATGAAGACAACATCACGGACATCGACCCGTCGTTCGGGTGAGATCATTCCGTGGCTGCGGCGACCAATGTTCGGGTCGTTTCCATGACTTCCTCAAACGAAGCATCCGTGACAAAGAACGGGTCAATATCGGGAACCCGTGCCGCCGAGAAGCCCGCTTCGTGCAACGCCGTGAACAAAGCCTCCATTTTGGGTGCTTGACCGACCCCAGCCATGTTCGGCAGGTCGTCCATGTGATACAGCGTATGTTCTCGACTCATCAAATCGGCTGCCTCAGCGATATAACGAACACTTCTTCGCAATTCTCGCTGAGCGTATTCTTGGTCGTCTTCGGTCCACACCAACCC
>MDSZ01135866.1_pt1 | contig 16183 bp, 20 predicted proteins | sample 811201 | NCBI WGS metagenome assembly MDSZ01 (sample SAMN05326647, study PRJNA326480) | marine metagenome | isolation source: seawater | place: Indian Ocean: North | collected 2010
AAAACTAGCGGCTCCCTTTTCACCGCTACCTGACCAAATAATTGCGGAGACCGACATATTACACATAACAAGAACCTGGAAGTTTTCAAATCGAAATGAATAAAACTTGAATTTAGAAAAAAAATAATAAAAGAAATTTTATTAGGACGGTTATAAGAAAGGTGATAAGTAAAAAAAAAGAATTTGTGGTTGGCTTTGATTATGGAACAAAAAAAATTGGAGTTGCCGTAGGAAATATATTTACCAAAATCACAACTCCTCTTTTTAATCTAGAACCAATAAAACAAGAACGTATGTTTAGAAAACTTGATGATATCGTTGAGGAATGGAAACCGTTTATGTTTGTTATAGGAATGCCTGAATTGGAGGATAAAAGCCATCATCCTTTAAAAACTTTAATTAAAAATTTTAAATTAGGACTCGAAAACCGATATGATAGGCCTGTCACACTAATAAACGAAAGGCTCACAAGCCACGAGGCTTATAAAATGAAAAGGCTTTATCCTAAAAATATGTCCCTAGATGCCATTGCCGCAAGCCTAATTTTAGACACATGGCTAACAGATAGAACAACTCCTACAGATTGAGAAATACTATGAATATCAATGAAATAATTGTAGAAGAATTAATCGATATAATCGTTAAGGAAATCCTAAAAAAAATAGATGAAAACAATTGGAAAGAAATTAAAATCGTCGGGATTAAGTCAGGCGGAGTATTAGTCGCAAACGAAATTTCAAAATTGCTTAAACATAAAGAACCGCCAGGCCAACTTAATATTACCTATTACAGAGACGACTTCAATAAAATTGGCCTACATCCAAGAGTCGAACCTTCGAAACTTGACTTTAATATAGAGAATGCTCATGTTCTATTGGTAGACGATGTAATACACACTGGTCGCACCGCAAGGGCAGCAATGAATGAGATATTTGATTTTGGTAGGCCAAAGAGTATTACCCTCGTTAATCTAATTGACCGTGGGCAAAGGGAATTGCCCATCAGCCCGGATATCCTTGGAATCAAAATTTTCGCTCCGACAGAAAAAAATATAAAGTTAAGTGGACCACCTCTCAAGCTTGAGTTATTTGACACTAAACGTTAATATACAACCTGATTAAAGTAATTTATAATGCTAAAAAAAATAGTTCCTCACTATGAAGAGCGATAATTTAAAGCATTTCCTCTCAATAAATAGCCTTAGTACTGGTTTAATATTCTCTATTCTAGACCGCGCGGAAAGTTTTTTTCCTGTAGGTAGCAAAGCTATTAAGAATATCCCCATTCTCAGAGGCAAAACGATAGCCAATCTCTTCTTTGAACCTAGCACCAGAACCAAAACCACTTTCGAGTTAGCTGCTACTCGGCTGTCTGCAGATGTGATAAATATTAATATTGACTCAAGTGCGACAAGGAAAGGAGAAAGTTTGTCAGATACACTAAAAACGTTGGCAGCAATCAAAACCGATATTTTCGTTGTCCGTCATAGTCAAAGTGGGGCACCAGCTTTCATAGCCGATCTTACAGGTGAGCAAGTAAGCGTGATTAATGCCGGAGATGGGAGTCATGAACACCCAACACAAGCACTACTCGATTTATTTACAATAAGGAGAAATAAAGGGAATTTTTCGAGTCTAAAAATTGCTATCGTTGGCGACGTTTTACACTCTAGAGTGGCACGGTCCGAGATTTTTGCATTAAAAAAAGTTGGCGTTAGAGACATTAGAGTAATAGGGCCCAAAACATTAATACCCTCAAATATAGACCGTTTAGGAGTAAAAGCGTTTTATAATCTTCGTGAGGGAATCAAAGACTGTGACGTCATTATCACACTGAGATTACAAACGGAAAGAATGAACAAAGCGTTACTTCCAAGTGCTTCAGAGTACTTCGAGACCTTTGGTTTAACTGAAAAAAAACTTGTCGCAGCCCACAAAAAAGTAATTGTGATGCATCCTGGCCCTATAAATAGGGGTGTAGAAATTGAATCGTCAGTAGCCGATGGTTGCAAATCAAAAATTCTTGAACAAGCAGGGAATGGCATTGCAATAAGGATGGCGATCCTGGCTATGGTGAGTGGGGCGCGAATTTAGATGAATATTGAAATTAGCAAAGGAACCATAATAGATCCCCAGACCAAAACAGAAAAACGAAAAAATCTATTTATTAAAAATGATAAAATAATAGCAATTGGGCGTAAGCCCAGCGGGTTTAAACCTAGTCTTGTAATCGATGCAAGCAATCAAATAGTTTGTCCCGGTTTTGTTGAGATCAATGCTGAGTTAAATCCAACAAAAGAAAGGTTTGAGGAAAATTTCGAAAAGGAATTGAGGGCTGCAGGAAAGGGCGGATTCACTACTATTTGTCTTACACCCTCCGAGGAAAGACCACTTGACACCGTGGCTTCAATTAATCAAATAAACCAATCCGCCAAACAATATAAGGGCCCGAAAGTCTTCTGTTTGGGCGCTCTTACAGTAGACCTAAAGGGAGAGCAGCTAACAGAGATGTTTAATCTAAAAAGAGCAGGTTGTCTGGGTCTGTCAAATGGAGATAACTCGATTTCAAATACAGCGGTGTTTAGAAACGCGCTGCTTTACGCTCACACCTTCGATTTAAAAGTTTTTTTAAGCTCCCAAGATAAATGGTTAAGCGATAATGCGGTAATAAGTGAAGGATCGACCAGCCTAGAAAAAGGGCTTCCTTCTAATCCACAGTCCAGTGAATTAATTGAGTTACACAGAAATATAGTATTAATTAAAGAAACAGGCGTAAAAGCCCATTTAAAGGCAATAACAAGTGAAAAATCAGTCAAAGAGCTAGATCGACTTAAAAATAAAATAACTTTTGACGTAAGTATATTTCACGCCCTTGTAGCTGAAAATGAAATAGATTGGATGAATAGTTCATTTCACATAAAGCCACCCCTTGGTTCGGAAAGAGATAGAGACTTCCTGCAAAAAGCGTTATTTAAAAAATCAATAAAAGTTTTGAGTAGTCTACATCGGCCGAGAAGCCAGGCCGCAAAGGAAGGGGCTTTTGAGGGAAGCGTGCCTGGAGCAACATCGTTTGAGACGTTCTTGCCCCTTTTATTGAAACTCAGAAAAAATTTAAAAATTTCTCTAGTTGAAGCAATTGACTATATTACAAATCAACCATCACAAGTTTTAGGCCTTAATACGGGGAGATTAAGCAAAAACAATCCCGCAGATATTTGCATATTTAATCCAGAACACAAATGGTCGAGTCATCCTAACACATTTCAAAGTACTGGAAAAAATTCACCCTTCTTAGATCAGGACATGACTGGAAAGGTAACAGCAACCATTTCTGAAGGAAAAATAATTTTTTACGATAGCAAACTAATCAAAATAACAGGAAAGGATATTGAAAAGTTATTCGAGAATAACACGGTCAAATCAGAACAGGCAAAATATTAAATTAAACTATTGTCTGAAAAAAAATCTTCAGAAAAATTTCACTCCGAGAATAAATAGCTCAACCATTAAGCTCTGTGACCAAATTCAATATTTTAAAGATCAACAAATTCCTATAGTTTTAGATAATGGGTGTGGGAACGGTTTTAGCTCTTTTTGGCTAGCTAATAAAAACCCACAAGCTATTATTTTTGGTGTAGACCGTGCAAAAAGATTTGTTAGTAACAAATTGCCCCCAAATCTTATCTTTGCAAGGGCGGAACTAGCACAGTTATGGAAGTTGCTATGGGAAAGAGAAATCGAAATATCAAAATCTTTTTTACTCTATCCGAACCCATGGCCAAAATCAAAACACTTAAGAAGGAGGTGGCATGCCCATCCTGCTTTTAAATATCTCACCTGTATAACAAAATATTTAGAAATAAGGACCAATTGGAAAATTTACGGCGAAGAAGCATACAGCGCCTTAAAATTATTGACAAATAATGAAATCACTTTTAAAGAATTCTTACCCGCTCCCCCAATTTCGTTGCATGAAAAGAAATACACTGTATCAGGTCATTGTTTGTTCAAATTAGTATCGAAAAATAATAGTGGTGCTAAAGCTAACAGTCATTTAGGTCTGAGACTATTAGATCATCAGAAAATGATACATGGTAACCTTTCTTAGGCAAATCAGAGGCCCTTAAACAGACAATTAACTTATTTTCGGAAACCCATCTCAATGATATATTCCGCTTATCAAAAGGAATCCCATCGTTCTCCAATCTAGTTTGAAAAACCGTCCACTTTTTAAAATTAGAATTATCTTTAAGAGTGCCATATATAAAAAAAGGCCGCCTGCAAAACTCACAGCCAATTATTTTTTTCGGCTCTGCTACACTTACCTGAAAGGTAAATTGATTATTTGGAGAATTTTTTTCGCTAAAAAGGGTTTGGGGTCCTGGGCCACATCCTTTTAAAACAAAAATTAAGCAGACCGAAAACAACATCCTAGGAAAAAATACGTAATTTTTTTTCATTCAATGCCGTTTTTGAATTCAATTTCTAAAAAAGAAGTTTCAAGTTTTGTTAGATTTTGTACATTATGCTCAACTCCAGCTTTTCTATTGTAGGAAATACCTTGTTTAATTTGAAACGTCAGCACTGAACCGCTAGGATCAGTGATCGTTAGTTCCCCAGAAATTATTGGAACTACAATATAATCGAATTCATGTACGTGCCAGCCTGTCTCGGTAAAGGGAAGAAAATCCCACCTTGTTACCCTAACGCAATTTGTTTCTAGTTGCTTCGAGGCAATAGCAGAAACTAATTTGTTTGTCATAATATAGATTTCCTTATCCAAAATTGATTTTTGTCTCAAGATTAGTCCTAGAATCTGCATTATCTAGAGCCACGTCCAAAGAAATCAAGTGCTCAGAATAAAGTGAGAATAATGCTGCATCAAACGTTTGCATGCCAGCCTGTGCACTACCCTCCATAGCAGCTTTGATTTCCGTGAGCTGCCCAGATAAAACTAATTCCCGAATATGAGGAGTCATAATCAAAATTTCCATGGCGGCAACCCGAGTTTCACTCGCTCCCATAACAAGTCTTTGAGAAATGATTCCAACAAGATTCAACGATAAATCCATTAAGACTTGATCTCGATTGCCTCGGGGAAACAAATTTACAATTCGATCCAATGCTTGATTAGCATTATTAGAATGAAGTGTCGAGACTACCAGATGGCCTGTATTACAAAGTTCCATTACAGCCTCCATCGTCACTCTATCCCTTATTTCTCCAACCATAACTACGTCAGGAGACTCCCGCATGGCTGACTTAAGAGCAGCAGCATAGCTTAGGCTGTCCACGCCAATCTCGCGCTGATTTACAAGACAAGACATGTCTGAATGAATAAATTCAATAGGATCCTCGATTGTAAGAATATGGCCACGCGATTGTGTGTTCCTATGATTAATCATTGCTGACAAAGTTGTTGATTTGCCGGACCCCGTGCCGCCAACCATTAATATTAGACCTCTTTTTTTCATAATCAGATTGCTCAAAACAGGCGGGGTCTTTAACTTTTTTAGGCTAGGAATCTCTTTTGGCACTTTTCTTAAAACGAGAGCTATTGCACCGCATTGACGGAAAACATTTACTCTAAATCTTGCATCCATTCCTTTTTCTTCAATAGCAAAATCTAATTCTAATTCTTTTGTGAATTTTTCCCAATTATTTTCCGACATTATTTCCTTAGCCATCAGCTCAACCATTTCAGCAGATAGCGTCTCGACTTCGACTTCTTCCAATCTCCCTTCAACTTTTATTCTAGGTTTAGAGCCAGCACTTAAAAAAAGATCTGAACCTTTAAGTTCAATAATTTTGTTCAAATATTTTAAAAGTTGCATCAGTTATCTTCTTTTTCTTTCAAGGCCAAACCTCCTAATTGAGACATGATGTCCTTATCATCCGATAGTTTACTTTCTAGCTTTATCCTTAGCCTCAACTCGTTCTGTGAGTCGGCATTTTTCATTGCTTCCTCATAATTAATTTTTTTCTCCTCGTGAAGTTCAAATAGTGCCTGGTCAAACGTCTTCATGCCCAGGTCATTTGATTTCGCCATTATTCTTTTAGACCGTGAACCTCCCCCTTCATAATAAGGTCAGATACAAGCGGGCTATTCAACAGAATTTCGATTGCGGCCACTCGTCCCTTACCATCTGGCCTCCTTAACAGCCTTTGAGAGACAACAGATTTCAGATTTAATGACAAATCCTGAAGGAGCTGTGCTTTTCGTTCTTCAGGAAAAAAATTTATTATCCTATCTAAAGCTTGGTTGGCGCTATTAGCATGGAGAGTAGCAACAGCAAGATGCCCTGTTTCGGCAAAAGCTACTGCAAATTCCATGGTCTCTTTATCTCTAATTTCACCGAGCAGTATCACATCCGGGGCCTGCCTGAGTGTATTTTTTAGGGCAATATCCCAGTCATCCGTATCTACCCCTACTTCCCTTTGCATAACTATACAACCTTTATGTGGATGAACATATTCGATTGGGTCCTCAATTGTTATTATGTGCCCTTTTGAATTAGCGTTACGATGATCAATCATTGCCGCTAATGAAGTTGATTTGCCGGAACCAGTCCCTCCAACCATTATCATCAAACCACGTTTTGTCATAATTATGTCTTTCATTACTTCTGGCAACCCAAGCTTTTCGATATTTGGGACTTCGGTTTCTATGGCCCGTATCACGAGCCCTACGGCACCCTGCTGCACAAAAGCATTTACTCTGAATCTTCCTATACCAGCTGGCGATATTGCAAAATTGCATTCCTTAGTGGCCTCAAATTCTTTGACCTGACGGTCATTCATAATTGCATAGCTCATAGCTTTAGTAGCCTCTAAGTCCAGTGGGTCGTCTTTTATCGGAGTAATTAAGCCATCGATTTTCATTGCGGGAGGATAATTGAATGTGATGAACATATCCGAACTTTTTTTCTCAATCATTAGTTTTAGTAGCTCACGCATCTCCTTAATCGCGGCATCTCGCTCCATTTTGTACTCCTTATCTATTAAAAGTCATCTTTATTTGCTGCTTTAGACCTAGCATCATTTTTTGTAATCAAATTCTTATTGAGCAGTAGTTTAAGATTTTGATCGAGTGTTTGCATTCCAAATTGCTGGCCAGTCTGAATGGCTGAGTACATCTGAGCCAATTTGTTCTCTCTTATTAGATTTCTTATTGCCGGCGTCCCAATCATTATTTCATGCGCAGCTACCCGTCCTCCACCAACTTTCTTACATAAGACCTGCGAAATCACCGCTCGAAGCGATTCAGAAAGCATTGCACGAACCATATCCTTCTCTTCAGCAGGAAACACATCGACAATCCGGTCAATGGTCTTTGCTGCAGAACTTGTGTGTAAAGTCCCAAACACTAAGTGACCGGTCTCTGCCGCAGATAGGGCTAACCTTATCGTTTCTAAATCACGCATTTCTCCCACTAAAATTACATCAGGATCCTCCCGAAGGGCTGAGCGAAGGGATTCTTCAAAGCCAAGCGTATCCCTGTGAACCTCTCTCTGAGTAATAAGGCACTTTTTACTTTGATGAACAAACTCGATCGGGTCCTCGATGGTCAGAATATGGCCATATTCTGTTTCATTCTTATGATCGATCATCGCTGCTAATGTGGTAGATTTACCAGATCCGGTGGGCCCAGTCACTAAAACAACACCCCTTGGATAATCCGCGATAGTTTTAAATATCTCTGGTGCATTGATCTGCTCTAGGCTAAGTATATCTGAAGGGATAGTCCTAAAAACTGCTCCTGCTCCTCTATTCTGATTTAAAGCATTAACTCTGAATCTGGCAAGCCCGGGGATTTCAAACGAAAAATCACACTCAAAGAACTCCTCATATTCCTTTTGTTGTTTATCATTCATAATATCGTAAATTAAGTCTCTGACGGTTGAATTATCCATGGCGGGCACATCAATTTTTCTCATGTCACCATCAACACGAATCATCGGTGGCATTCCGGCTGATAGGTGCATGTCTGAAGCGCCGTTTTTTACTCCAAATGCTAGTAACTCTCCTATATCCATCACAGACTCCTCAATTTTTATTTCCCGATTTACTTGCTTCCTCTCATTTAACATAATAGCCTTATCCAGTATTGCACGACAAGTTAATAAAATAACCAGAGAATAAAACCACCTTATGGATACCGATTTTCTGAATCGTTTAAAAAAGTTACAAGTCAAAATTAACCAAGCTGCAAAAAAAGCTGATAGAAATCCAAATGAAGTAAAAATATTGGCAATTTCTAAGGGACAAGATTCAGATGCTATTAAAACGCTATTTAATCTAGGTCAAATGCGATTTGGAGAAAATTACTTGCAAGAGGCACTCCAAAAAAAACACAAACTAGAGAATCTGGATATAGAATGGCATTTTGTTGGCGCAATTCAATCAAACAAAACTCGTGAAATTGCGGAAAACTTTAGCTTTATTCACAGCATAAATAGAATTAAAATCGCATCAAAATTAAACGCACACCGCGATCGTAAAAAAGAGCAGCTTAATATCCTGATTCAAGTGAAGGACGATCAGAGTAAAAAAAATGGAGTTACTTTAGAGGAAAGTTACGAATTCATTAATTCAATTGAGAAATTTGATAATTTAAAACTAAGAGGTTTAATGTACTTTCCCGATATTGGTAAGTCCGAACAAGATTCTCTAAGCGATTATAGCAAAGTAGCGGGTTTATTAACCGCAATTAAAAACGGTGATACGTTATCAATGGGCACTTCTGATGACTATCCTCTCGCTATATTATCTGGCGCGACAATGGTCCGCATTGGGACCGAATTATTTGGCTCTCGTAAAAAGCCTATAAAATAAAACATTTAAAATAGGATTTCAGTTTATGAAAAAAGATAAAGAAGAATTTATTTTTTTTGGAGGAGGAAATATGGCCCAAGCCCTTATCAAAGGCTTGTTGGATTCAGGGAAGTCTAATAAAACAATTACCGTTATAGATCCAAATAAAACAATTCAAAAGAAACTTAAAGAAGAATTCAATTTGAAAATTGCTAAACATTTTGAGCCAAAAATTTGCTCAAATAAAATAGTTATTTTAGCTGTAAAACCCAACAAAATTTCAAAAGTATGTAACGCACTCGCCGATAAAGGACTCAGTGATGAAATTATTATATCAGTTGCCGCGGGGATTACTTTAAAAACCATATCTAAGTTTTTGCCAAAAGGGATTGTCATAATCCGCGCAATGCCAAATACACCTTGTTTAGTCAAAAAGGGTGCAACGGCTTTAATTTCAAATCAAATAGCATTAAATGAAGAAATTAAGAATAAAGTAGATGGTATTTTTTCTAATGTTGGAAAAGCCTTCTGGGTCAATAATGAAGGTCATATTGATATAGCAACGGCTGTCTCCGGGAGTGGTCCTGCATACTTTTATTTATTTTGTGAAAATATCATAAATGCGGCGATCGACCTTGGGCTATCAAAAAAATTGGCGACCGAATTAGTAAACCAAACATTCATTGGTTCAGCTACACTGAATGAAATTTCTGAGCTGTCTTTTATAAAATTAAGAAAAAACGTAACTTCAAAAGGAGGGACTACTGAAGCCGCAATCAATAGCTTTTTTGAAGGAGATTTTCAAATGTTAGTCAACCAAGCAATTAAAGATGCTTATAAAAAGTCCCTCGAATTATCAAAAGGTTAAGTTTTAATGTCATATTTTTCAAATACCACCGTTTTTTTGATTACAACAATTTTTGATTTGGCTTCTTATTTTTTGCTTCTAAGAATTTTTTTTCAATTTTTTAACGTAAATTTTTTCAATCCTTTGTGCCAATCAGTGGTCAAATTAAGCGATATATTCTTGGTTTGGCTAAGACGACTATTACCTACTGGTAAAAAAATAGACTACGCGGCTACCATTGTTTTGTTTATAATTGAATGTTTATTTTTCTTGATTCTGTCAAGTTTGTCCAAAACCAATTATGGCGCTCTTGCAATTGGAATATTTAGTCTGGCTTCAATTTTCGAAAAAATTATCAACCTTATAACCTGGTCGGTTTTAATTCTTGTTATTTTTAGCTGGTTCAGTAGCCAAAAACATCATCCTCTTCTCGAAATAGTTGATGATATAACTAAAGGTTATTTAAACAAAATAAGAAGTTTTCTGCCTCCGCTTGGTGGACTTGATTTTTCTCCTCTCATCTTAATAATAATGCTTCAGATATTTATGATGTTAGTTATACTGCCATTTCAAGATTTAGGTATCTCAGCAATAAAATAAGAGAACATGAAAAAAATTAACACGCAAATTGATAAGGCCTATGATAGTTCGGTAGGTTTAGTAACTTCAAAAAACCAAAAATTCAATACCGCTCTAAAATTAGATAGCGGTACGACACTTGAGAATTATAATCTCCGCTATGAAACCTATGGGGAACTAAATGGGAAAAGAAATAACGCGGTTTTAGTATGTCATGCCCTGACCGGCGATCAACATGCTGCGGGTTTTAACAACTATAAAGAAAAGAAACCCGGTTGGTGGGACAACATGATCGGTCCCGGCAAACCGGTTGACACAACAAAATTTTTCGTGGTTTGTCCGAATAATTTAGGCGGCTGCGGGGGGTCAACGGGGCCGCTGTCTCAAAATCCAAGAACTGGCAAACCTTACGGGCCTGATTTCCCCATCATAACAGTAAGGGATTGGGTTGAAAGTCAAAAACAACTAACTGACAAATTAGGAATTGAATCGTGGGCTGCGGTAATGGGTGGAAGTTTAGGCGGTATGCAAGCGATACAGTGGGCGATCGATTATCCAGAGAGGGTAAGACATGCATTGATTATTGCGGCAGCTCCAAAACTATCAACTCAGAACATTGCTTTTAATGAAATAGCACGGCAAGCGATTAGGTCAGATCCTAATTATCATAATGGCCTTTATGCTGATAAAAAATCTTTTCCAGAGCATGGCCTTAAACTTGCCAGGATGGTGGGTCATCTGACTTATTTATCAGATGACATTTTGCACACAAAATTCGGAAGAGACTTGAAAAAAGGAAAAATCGAATTCGGATTTGATGTTGAGTTTGAAATCGAGTCATATCTCAAGTATCAAGGGGAATCCTTTATTGGGCAAAGATTCGACCCAAATAGCTATCTCCTGATGACAAAGACTCTAGATTATTTTGATCCAGCGGAAAAATATCAAGGAAAATTAAGTGAAGCTTTAAAAAAATGTAAATCAAATTTTTTAGTAATATCCTTTTCAAGCGACTGGAGATTTTCTCCTGCTAGATCTATGGAAATAGTACGAGCCCTACTCGAGAACGATAAAAACGTTGTTTATTCTGAAATCGATTCTGAACTTGGCCATGATTCTTTTCTACTCCCTATTCCTCAATATCATCGAATTATATCGACTTACTTAAAAAAAGTGATTCTAACATGAAGATTAAAGAATTAAGATCTGAACATCAAATTATTGCCAATTGGATAACTCCCGGTGCAAGAATTTTGGATCTTGGATGTGGTAACGGAGATTTTCTTGCTGCTTTACAAAGCGAGAAAAAAGTAACCGGATACGGAATCGAGATTGATCCAGACAATATTGTAGACTGCATATCAAAGAATGTTAAGGTAATTCAAGCTAATCTAGACGAAGGTTTAAGCGGCTTTGACGCAAACTCTTTTGATTATGTAGTTATGACACAAACCATCCAAGCCATGAGGTTCCCTCACAAAGTGATCAATGAAATGCTTCGAATAGGGCGGGAAGTCATCGTCACTTTCCCTAACCTAGGTCATTGGAAACATAGATTGAGATTATTTAAGGGCAATACCCCAGTAAGCGCACCACTGCCAAACAGCTGGTACGAAACGCCAAACATTCATATCTGTACTATCAACGATTTTGAAAAACTATGTACATTACTGGGAATAAATATTATCGAGAGAGCGGTCCTCGATTCAACTCATAAGCCTGTAAAAACGATGCAAGTCTTTCCTAATTTTTTTGGTGAAGTAGCAATATACAGAACTTGCAAGGCGGCACGATTTTAAAAAATTAGAACTTATAATTAATTATTACTGGAGCGTGGTCTGAAAAACGAGTAGTTTTGTATGTCTCTGAACTTTGAATTCGTGAAGCAAAACTTGAACCCACTATTTGATAGTCAATCCTCCAGCCGACATTATTTTCCCAAGCTCTGCCCCTATTTGACCACCAGGTATATTCCACTTTATCTGGATTTCTCAATCGATATGCATCGCATAAATCAAATTTTTTAAAAATCTTATCTAGCCAAGCCCGCTCTTCAGGAAGAAAGCCCGAGTTTTTTTTATTTCCTTTCCAGTTTTTTAGATCAATCTCATTGTGAGCTATGTTCCAATCCCCACAAATGATAAAATTTTTCAATTGCTGCTTCTTACTCAATAACCAGTCTTCAAATTTATCCATAAATTGATACTTTGCCAATTGTCTTTCTGGACTCGAGGAGCCTGAAGGAAAATACACTGAAACTATTGAAAAGTTCTCAAAATCAAATTGAATGAACCTGCCCTCATTATCAGCTTCCTCAAATCCAAACGACTTAGACACGTTTAACGGATTTTTTTTTGAATAAATGGCAACACCGCTATATCCTTTTTTCTTCGCATCTGAAAAACCAGTACTCCAACCATCGGGATTTATTATTGATTGATCCAACTGAACGACTTGCGCTTTTGTCTCCTGAAAACAGACCAAATCTGGCTTCTGACTTTCTAACCATTCAAAAACCCCTTTTTTCACCGCTGAACGGATGCCATTCAAATTTAACGAAATAACTTTCATTTCCATAGCATTTATTTTATCGTATTATTCCAATATGGTTAATCTTTTACTGAAAAATGCAAGGTTACAAAAGCATATTTATACAAAACGCCTATGAATGTGGTGCATTGCGTTTCGGTGAGTTTATATTAAACTCAGGAAGACTTAGTCCATTCTTTTTTAATACAGGCTTATTTGCCGACGGTAAATCGATCAATGCAATTGCAAATGCATATTGTGAGAGTATTATGCATAATCAAATCGAATTCGACATGTTATTCGGTCCAGCCTATAAAGGGATTCCTCTGATCACTGCCATTGCTCAGATTATATATCAGAGAAAAAATCAAACAGTTGCATTTTCGTTTAACAGAAAAGAAAAAAAGAAGCATGGGGAAAAAGGTTCTCTAGTAGGTGCAAAAATAAAGAGCAACGTGTTAATTATTGATGATGTTATATCATCCGGTATTTCAATCGCACAATCAATAAACACAATCATAGAAAATGGAGGCAATATTGCTTCCATATTGGTAGCTCTTGATCGGAAAGAACGAAAAGAAAGCGCTACAAATGGAGAAAATCCTTCATCTATCATAGGAAATATTCCAGTTTTTAGTATAATTAACTTTTTTGATATTTTGGACTTTGTCAAAAGCGATTCAAAATTAAAACGCTATACAGAATCATTGGTTAGATATCATGAAAAATATGGAATTAATTAGTCTATATAAAAAGAACTTTGCGATTATCTTTCTAACTTTTATTGCTCCTATAGTAGTCCAGGCTAAGATAAAATGCTGGACAAATAAAGAGGGCATCAAGGAATGTGGCGATCGCATTCCGCCTCAGTACGCTCAAGAAGCTTCAGAAGAATTTTCCGATGGTGGAATCCTTTTAAAGAAAAACCCTAAAGCAAAAAAAATTGATCAAGTTAACCAGGACAACAAGCTTGCCAATGCACAAGCCAATAAGGAGAAAGCTGATCAATTACTGATAAATATGTTTAGTAACGTCTCTGAAATTTATTCAGCTCGTGATAAAAAAATAGAGCAAATTAATCAAGAGATCAGACTAATTGAAACCAGAATGCAAAAATTAATTGAAAATAAGTTAAAAATTGAATCTGTGATTGAGAAATCAAACCCAGATGGCAAAGACCGAATCGCAAGATTAAAGAACGATTTAATTTCAACTGAAGTTCAGATTGAAAAAAGTAATCAATTCATTCTAGAAAAAGAAAATGAACTTAGCTTGGTTTTGCAAAAGTATAAAAAAGACTCCGAAAGATTTATCGAACTACAGACTAATCGTTAACTAACGCTCAATAAGAGTTCCTATTCCCGCATCAGTAAACAGTTCTAATAAAAGAGAGTGTGGCAACCTTCCATCTATAATATGAGCTCTTGGAACACCATTTTCAACAGCACTCAATGCGCTATTTACTTTTGGAATCATTCCTTCACTAATAACTTTGTTCTTTAGCAACTGTTCCATAAGTATGCGATCCGCTACAGAAACGAGATTGCCTTCTCCATCTTTTATTCCTTCGATGTTGGTCATTAAAATTAATTTTTCAGCGTTTACAGACTCAGCAATTTTACCGGCTACTAAATCCGCATTTATATTATATGACTTATTATCATCCCCCAAGCCGATTGGAGCAATAACAGGTACGAAATCCCCATTTTTTAAAAACTGTAACAAGTTTGTATCGACCGTAGCAATTTCTCCCACCCTTCCTAGATCCACGACATCAGTAGCGCTTGACTCTTCATAATTTAAGGCTAATTTTTTTGCAGTCAGTAATTTGCCGTCTTTCCCGGTTAACCCTATAGCCCGACCGCCATTTATATTTATCAGATTAACTAATTCCTTATTAACCAAACCACCCAAAACCATTTCCACTATTTCCATAGTTTCATCATCAGTCACTCGCATCCCGGCAACGAAATGACTTTTTTTTCCGATTTTATTCAATACCTCAGCAATTTGAGGCCCTCCTCCATGAACAACTATTGGGTTTATACCAACCAATTTCATAAGAACGATATCTCGTGCAAAGCTCGTGTTAACTTCTCCCCCAGTCATTGCATTTCCACCATATTTTACAACGACATACTTCTCTTGATACTTCTTTATATAGGGGAGCGCCGCGGCTAGAAGCTCTGCTGTGTTAACTAAATTTTTATTCATTTTTATTCGTCACTTAAAAAGGAAGTTTAATGTTTGATTCTGATGATAATATCAGATCTCTAAAAATGTCTTGGATTTGACGCAATGACTTTTCTGAATCACCTTCAAATCGAAGAACCAGGCTTGGGGTGGTATTAGACGCTCGCATTAAACCCCAAGAGTTTGTTGTTTCTATCCTTAAACCATCGACAGTAATGACCTGTCCTTTTATTGAGTCCTTCTTCAACATTACTTTGTCGACTAAATATTGGGCTTCACCCTCATTAAGCTCAATATTTATTTCAGGAGTTGAATATCCGGATGAAACTGCATCAAAGAAGCCGCGGGGGTCCGGTGCCAAACTCAACATTTCCAACATACGAGCTGAAGCATAAATAGCATCATCAAAACCGTACCACCTGTCTTTAAAAAAGATATGGCCGCTCATCTCACCACCTAATTCGGCTTTTTTTGTAATCATCATCTCTTTTATGAAAGAATGTCCCGTCCTACAAATAAATGGATTTCCGCCTAACTTCCTGATTGTCGAAGGAAGACTCCCTGTGCACTTAACGTCATATACAATTGAAGCACCAGGACGATTTTCGAGTATGTTTTTTGCAAATAATATGAGCTGCCTATCAGGCCAAACTATTCTTCCATAAGCGTCTACAACCCCCAAGCGATCTGCATCTCCGTCGAAAGCTAATCCTATGTCGGCTTTTTCTTTTTTTACCGTATCTATTAATTCTTTTAGGTTGCTGGGTTTTGACGGATCGGGATGATGATTTGGGAAATTACCATCGACCTGACAGAACATTTCGATCACATCATGTTGCAAAGCAGCAGCAATCCTTGGAGCAATTTCTCCAGCCATACCATTACCGCTATCGATCACTACTTTTAATTTTCTTGTTGGGTGATGTATATTTTCTAACACTTTAGACATGTATTCTTTTACTACATTTTTTTTTGAATAAATACCTACGGCGGATACAAAGTCATTTTTTACAATATGATCTTTTAACTTTATTATTTGGGAACCATAGAAGGGCTTGCCCATCAATGACAACTTCAATCCATTGTACTCTTTTGGATTATGGCTTCCCGTTACCATGATTCCAGCATCACACTTTAGATAATGCATTGCAAAGTATAAAACTGGTGTTGGTACTTCGCCAATATCGACAACAGTGTTTCCGGAATCAATTAAACCTTGGGC
>MDSZ01250544.1_pt1 | contig 16182 bp, 16 predicted proteins | sample 811201 | NCBI WGS metagenome assembly MDSZ01 (sample SAMN05326647, study PRJNA326480) | marine metagenome | isolation source: seawater | place: Indian Ocean: North | collected 2010
GAGAATATTGTAAAGCAAGAGAATGTTATGGTATTTCTTGTAAAATTTGTACTTCTTGTTATCCTAAAAGAAAAAAACCAATAAAAACAAAGAAAGCTTAGTATGAAAATCTTAGGAATAGGAAATGCAATAGTAGATGTAATTTGTAAAGTGGAAGACGATTTTATTAATAATAATAATTTAACAAAAGGTACAATGAAACTTATTTTTGATGATAAAGAATTTCAAAAGCTATTATCAAATCTTAAAATTGAAAAAACAATATCAGGTGGATCAGTTGCTAATTCTATTGTCGGATTATCTCAATTAGGTAATGAAGTTGGATTTATTGGCAAAGTATCTGATGATAATTTAGGGGAAAAGTACGAAGAAGGTCTTAAGTCTGAGAGAGTAGAGTATTTTTATAAAAAAAAAAAAGAAGAGTTGCCCACTGGAACATGTTTAATTTTAGTAACACCCGATTCAGAGAGAACAATGTGTACTTTCCTTGGTACAGCAGGTAAAATTAGTGAGAATGATATTGATACAAGAACTATAAAAAATAGTGAGATAATATTTCTAGAAGGATATTTATGGGACGAGGGAGAACCAAAAAAAGCATTTGAGAAAGCAATTAATAACTCTAAAAAGGTTGCAATGTCTTTATCTGATCAATTTTGCGTTGATAGACATAAAAATCATTTTTTGGATTTGGTAAAACATAAATTAAATATAACTTTTGCAAATGAACAAGAAATGATTTCATTGATAAATGCAAAAAGTTTTGATGAGGTTATAACTTTTGCAAAAAGCCTTAATAATTTGATTGTAATTACAAGAGGAGAGAAGGGTGCCATATCAATATTAGGCAATGAAATAAATGAAAATGAAGCTGAAAAAAATTTAGATATTAAAGATTTAACAGGTGCTGGAGATTTATTTGCTGCAGGATTTCTTCACGGCTACCTGAATAATTTAAATCCAATGGATTGTCTGAATAAAGGCCGAGAAATGTCATCTAGAGTTATTCAACAAATAGGAGCTAGACTTTAATTTTTTTTCTATTGAAGCTACCTTTACCCTTTTTAGGTTTGACAACCCTCTGCTTATATTTTTTAGAAAATAAATCTTTAGCGTAATAGTTTTTATTAGGTTTGAATTTTATAACCATTTTTTACACTCATTATGAATAGCCTATCATTAAACTTTTTTTCTACTTTTTTTCTTAATCTATAAACATGGGTTTCAACAGTATGTGTTTCTAATTTAGATTTATGTCCCCAGACATTAGATTGTAATTCATTTATTGTAATATTTTTATTTGAACTACTTAAGAAATTAATAATTTTTAACTCTTTCTCAGTCAAAGAAAGTATTTTGTTGTTGTAATTCATAGTTCTTGCATTGAAGTTAATTGTATATTTTCCAACAACTTTATTGTTTTGTTGATTAAATTTGTTTTTTAAGAATTGAATATTAATTATTTCTGTAAGTTTGTTAATTCTTATGGGATAGTTATCAATTTTTAATTGAAACTTTGATTGAAATTTTTTTTCTCCTGAGATGATTACTAGATTATTTTCATTTGCTTTATCATCAAAGTTGTTGTCATTTATTATGACTACATTAAAATTCAAAATATTTTTAATCTCAGTTAATATGTTAGATAATGCTGGAAATTTATGAACTATAAGAAATTGAGAATTGCTCATATTTGTACTTTATGACAATTGTTGTAAAAAATAAAGAGACACTAATATTCGGTGACTTTAAGTTTAGATGTTGTGTTGGAAAAAAAGGTTTTATAAGAAATAAAGAAGAAGGTGATAAAAAAACTCCTACAGGAATTTTTAAGATTGGAGACCTCTACTACAGAAAAGATAAAAAGCTTAAACCAAAGACAAAACTAAAAATTATTGAGATAAAAAAAAATATTGGATGGTGTAATGATATAAATTCGAAGCAATATTATAATAAACCTGTTGAGGTAAGCTCAAAATTAAAACATGAAAAACTGTATAGACATGATTACAAGTATGACTATTTTATTCCAATTAAATACAATTGGAATAAAACTATTATAGGTAAAGGAAGTGCAATTTTTATTCATTTAACAAAAAACTATAAACCTACAGCAGGGTGTATTGCGCTATCAGAAAAAGATTTTTTAATTTTGATAAAGCTGATTAAAAAAAATAGTTATATAAAAATACTTTAACTTCTTTTACCGAAAATACTTGAACCCACTCTAACGTAGGTTGAACCATTGTCTATCGCATTCAAGTAATCAGAAGACATTCCCATACTAAGTTCTTGCAACTGAAGCTTTTCGCATATCTTTTTCATTTCATTAAAGTAATCTGAGCTATCTTCATTAAAAGGTGGGATGCACATTAAACCTAAAATATCTAAATCAAGTTCTTTGCAATATTCATAAAATTTATAAACGTCAGCTTTATTTATTCCTGACTTTTGATCTTCATCACCTATATTTACTTGAATAAAAAGTTTTGTTCTCAAGTTATATTCTTTTTGTTGATATGATATTTTGTTTGCAAGTTTTTCACTGTCAAGAGAATGTATGTAATCAAATAATTTTATAGCAACTTTTACTTTATTAGTTTGTAGCTTCCCTATTAGGTGGAGTTTAATGTTTTTATTTTTTTTTTTAATTTCTGTCCACTTTAGTTGCGCTTCTTGAACTTTGTTTTCACCATAATGAATATGACCGTGTTCAATCAATGGCATTATATTATTCATTTTGAATGTTTTTGATACAGCTATAATTTTAGGAATTTTATTTAATTTATGAATTTTTTGTAATTTACTCTTAACATTTTCTTCAATTTTAAGTAAATTTTTGACATTAATATGCATAATAATTTTCCTAATAATTTTTATTTTATAAACAGTTTCAACAAAAATAATATTGATAATTTAGAAAACAATACAGGTGTTATTTATAGAAGTTATAAAAAGAATATAAATTTAAAAGACGTTATTGAGACAAAAAATTACTGTTTTCAAAGGAAAATTAAATTTTATTTATCAAATAACTTTAAATTAGCACTAAAATTAAATTTAAATGGAGCATATATACCGTCATTTAATAAAAACTTTAATCATTTAAATTATTCATTAAAAAAATCTTTTATAATTTTGGGATCAGCACATAATATCAAAGAAATACGCCACAAAGAAAGACAAAATGTTAGATTAATATTTATATCATCATTATTTAAAAAAAATAAAAATTACCTTGGCATATATAAATTTATGAATTTAAAGAAGTATAGTAAAAAAAAAATTATAGCTCTTGGGGGTATCTCTAAAGAAAATCTTAAGAAGGTAAAACTCTTAAACTGCGAAGGTTTTAGCTCTATTTCTTATTTTGAAACAAAAAAAAAGGCCCCAAAAAGGGGCCTTCTTTTATAATATAAAGCAACTTATTAGAAGCTGAATGAAATTCCAACTTCGTATGCTTCTCTGTCGTTAGTTGCAGTATTAGCAATGTTATCAACATTGTTAAACGCACCACTTATAGACATAGAACCCATAGTGTAAGAAACACCTACACCAGTCGCCTCTTGGTCATCACCAGCATTGTATTCGATCTCGTGAGTTCCAATTGAAACTGTTAGTTCATCACTTACTTGGTATGAAGCACCAAAACCAGTTGACTCTGTGTCAGCTGTTGCGTTTGCACTTCTATCATTCTCAGATAATTGTACACCAAGAGTTAAACCTTCGATTGCATATGTTGCAAACATAGTGTGTTCATCAGTTTTAGTACCAGTTACAGTCTCTACTTCACCAGCAGCGTAACCAATTCTTAAACCTTCTACACCAGTATACTCAACTGCAAAGTCTGAGTAAGATACGTCAACACCAGCATCACTCGCGTTTACGTAGTGAAGGTTAAGTAATAGACCTGAATCGTGATTATAAGTGTAGTTCCAGCTGTTATCTGCTGTAGCACCATTTATAATATCAGCATCAGCACCAGTAACAACATCCCATGGCTCTTCATAAGCATTTGGAGTTACGTCGTCTCTTGCACTCAATGCACCAGATCCACCGTGACCAGCAAATACTAATGTTCCTAGATCACCGAAGTCTAAACTGATTGAATGATCGTCAAAAGTATCTGTAGCAGCACCTTGACCATCTAACTCATATGATAAAGTTATACCAATATCATTTACCTCTCCTGAAGCAGAAAACGTAAGTGAGTCACCCATTGTAAAACCATTACCTGTAGTAGCGTTCTCATCACCACCAGATAATGTAATCGCAGCAGAACCAGAAACTGACATTTCAGCAGCATTCACAGCACCTGCAACTAGAGAACCAGCTAAAGCTGTTAACCCTATTTTTTTTAGATTGTTCATATTTAATACTCCTTCGTATTGTGTTAATATTAATATTAAACAGTGTGTTATTAACAAAAAACTTAATAAAATCGTATTTTTTTGAATATTATTTGTGATTTTTAGTAGATGTGTTGCAAATTTGCATCATAAAAAAGTCTCGTAAAATATACAATTTTTAATTTATTTGTATTAAATAAAGCAAATTTTAAAAATTATGATCTATCAAAACATTTTCAAGCATTTATTAATCGTTATTTCTTGCGCATTGATTCTTTCTTCCTGTGAGAACTCAGGTGATGCAAGGAAAATTCCACCAAATGCTAAAGACAGGGTTAAAAAAAATATCGAAGAAGGTAGAGGATTTAGACTGGGCTCTTTTGGAGGTAATAAAAAAGTAGGAGATTTTGATTTTGCAAGTTCTAATGAATTATGGAGGGCATCATTAGATAGTTTAGATTTCATGCCTTTGGCTTTAGCTAACTACAGCGGAGGAATACTCGTTACAGATTGGTATAATGACGGTAGCTCAGAAAATGAGTCAGTAAAAATTTCGGTTAGATTTTTAAGCAATGAAATTAGATCTGATTCATTAGCGATTAAGGTATTTTACAAAAAATGTTCAATAAATGAAAATTGTGTAGTAACAGATAGATCTGATAGTCTATCTATGCAATTATCAAAAAAGATCTTAACAAAAGCAGCTATATACAAAAAAGAAAATAAGTCAAAAAAAAAAAGAAAATATATTAATTCTCAATTAGAGAATGATTAATCTTCAATAAATAGTGTGGAAAGATATAATTTTAAAACTATCGAAGAAAAATGGCAAAAAATTTGGAATGATAAAAACAAATTCCAATCACAAATAGATAAAAATAAAAAAAAATTTTATTGCCTAGAAATGTTTCCTTATCCTTCAGGAAAAATTCACATGGGACATGTAAGAAACTATACAATTGGAGATGTCCTATCTAGGTACAAAGATTTAAAAGGTTTTAATGTCCTACATCCAATGGGATGGGATGCGTTTGGAATGCCAGCTGAAAATGCAGCTCGAGATAATAATTTAGATCCTAAAGATTGGACAAATAAAAATATTAATACAATGAAAAAACAATTAAAAAGACTTGGACTATCTATAGATTGGAACAGAGAAATATCTACATGCTCAGAGGAATATTATAAACATCAACAGACATTTTTTTTAGAATTATTTGAAAAAAAATTAGTTTATAGAAAAGAAAATTACGTCAACTGGGATCCTGTTGATCAAACTGTTTTAGCAAATGAGCAAGTTATTGATGGAAAGGGTTGGAGATCTGGTGCGGTTGTTGAAAGAAAAAAGCTAAATCAATGGTTTTTTAAAATATCAAAATTTTCACAGGATTTACTTGATGGTCTTGACGATCTTGGGAGTTGGCCAAACAAAGTTAAAACGATGCAAAAAAATTGGATCGGAAAATCATTTGGTTGTGAAATAAACTTTAAAACTAAAGGAGATTTGCCCGTCAATGAAGTAAAATGTTTCACAACTAGACCTGACACACTTTTTGGTTTTTCATTTTTGGCATTGTCAGTTGATCACCCTATTTCAGATTATTATAGAGAGAATAATGACTTTATAAAATTCAAGGAAGAATGCTCTAAAACTGGTACAACTGAGGAGGCTATAGCAGTTGGAGAAAAAATTGGATTCAAAACAAATCTAAGAGCAATTAATCCGCTGAAACCAGAAGAGGACGTTCCGGTTTACTTCGCAAATTTCGTACTAATGGATTATGGATTTGGGGCAGTTTTTGGATGTCCTGCACACGATCAAAGAGATTTTGATTTTGCAAAGAAATACAAATTAGATATCAAGACTGTTGTTAAGCCATTTGATAAAGATGATAATTTTAAAGTTGATAATGAGGCTTATTCGGGACCTGGTATTTTGATTAATTCAGAAGAATTAAACGGTCTTGAGGCACCAGAAAAATCGGTAAAAGAAACTATTAAAATTTTGGAAGATAAAAATTTAGGAAAAGAGCAAGTCAATTATAGACTTAAAGATTGGGGAGTGTCCCGTCAAAGATATTGGGGCTGCCCAATACCAATTGCTTATGATAAAAATAAAAATGCTTATCCAATTCCTAAATCAATGTTGCCAGTAAAACTCCCTGAGAATATTAACTTAAATGTTAAGGGTAATCCATTAGATAGTCAAAAAGAATGGAAAGAAGTTACAATAAACGGAAAAAAATTAACTCGTGAAACCGATACTTTAGATACTTTCGTTTGTTCATCTTGGTATTATTTAAGATTTTGTTCTCCTAGAGAGGAAAATTATGGTTATAATGGAAAAGAAATAGATTACTGGATGCCTGTTGACCAATATATAGGAGGGGTTGAACATGCTATACTTCATTTGCTTTATTCTAGGTTTTTCATGAGAGCTCTAAATTATGAAAATAACAATTTTAAAATAAAAGAACCCTTTGAAAATTTATTCACCCAAGGCATGGTTTGTCATGAGACCTATAAAGATAAAGATGATAATTGGCTAAGTCCAGATGAAATTAGGAAAATTAATAATAAAGTTGTAAAAAAAAGTAATCCAGATGAATTGGTAAAGGTTGGTCCATCTGAGTCAATGTCAAAATCAAAAAAAAACGTTATTGATCCAGAATATATTATAGAAAATTATGGAGCAGATGCTGTCAGATTATTTATATTATCTGATAGCCCACCTGAGAAAGATGTGCAGTGGTCAGAGCAAGGGATGGTATCTTCTTATAAATTTATTCAAAAACTTTGGATTCTTCATCAAGAAGTAAAAAAGAAAATAAACACTGAGCAAAAAGAAAATAATGATAAGGATCTGGATAATTTTACTAATGAGCTTGTCGCAAAAATAACAAATAATCTAGAAAAGTTTCACTATAATGTGATTGTAGCTAACATGTACGAAACATATAACTTCTTAGTAGGTTATTTGAAAAAAATAAAGAATTTAAAAAATTTAGAAACCAATTATAAAAAAATGCTTATTTGTTTTACTCCAGTCATTCCTCACTTCACGAACGAATGCTTAAAGGATTTAAATATAGATCAACAAATTGTTTGGCCTGAATATGACAAAGCTATGCTTGAAAAAGACGATTTGAGTTTTGTAATTCAAATAAATGGTAAAAAAAGGTCAATTTTAAAGGTTAAAAAGGATATTCTTGAGAGAGAGCTATTAGAAATCGTAAAAAAAGATAAAAATACTGAAAAGTATTTAAAGAATATGGAAATAAAAAAAATTATCTTTGTTAAAAACAGATTAATGAATATTTTAATAAATGAATAAAGTATTTTTAATAATTTTCTGTTTTTTTTTTATGTATTCATGCTCGTACGAACCAATTTTAACAAATAAAAAATATAATTTTCAATTCGAAAATATAAGACATTCTGGAGAAGAGAATATTAATGGGATTATAAAAAATAATTTATACCAAAGGAGTGCTGGTATAAAAAAATATGAAATAATTTTTGATACTGAAAAAAAGAGGGAAATCTTATCGTCAAACGAAAAAGGAGATCCAACAATATTTAGATTAAACATTAATTTAAATTACTTAGTAAATTTTGATGGTGTAGAAGTATTAAAAAATTCTATAAAGAAAGAAATTACATACAACAATATTGATGATAAGTTTGAGCTATTCAAATATGAAGAAAATATTTTAGAAAGTCTTGCAGACAACCTAACTGATGATATATTAATTTCGATCGTCTCACTAAATTAATGATTGTCAAATCTTATGAGTTAGGGAAATTTGACTTTACGAATTTTAATTTTTTTTTAATTTATGGGAAAAATGAAGGTCATCAAAATGAGATAATTAATAATAATTTAAACTCTAATTTCAAAGGTTTGATGTCAAAGTATGAGGAAAACGAATTTGTTAAAAATTTTGAGACAATAAGTAGTGAAATAAGAAATAGATCTCTATTCGACGAAAATAAGACTATTATTATTTCTCGGGTAACTGAAAAAATTTTAAAATTTATCGAAAAACTTATTGAAATAAACATTAAGGATACAAAAATTATTTTGAAATGTGGTATTCTTGAAAAAAAATCAAAAATCAGAAATCTTTTTGAAAAAAAAAAGAATCTTATAATTATTCCCGTATATGAAGATGATGATAAAACCTTATCAACTATAGCTTTCAATTTTTTAAGAAAAAATAACATTAAGCTCTCAGGTGAATCTGTTAGTTTAATAATCGATAGATCAAACGGAAGTAGAGAAAATCTTAATACAGAATTAACTAAAATATTAAATTACTCTTATTCAGATAAATCATTAGACTACGAAAAAGTTAAAAAATTGACAAATTTATCAGAAAATTATGGAGTTAACGAACTAGCAGATAATTACCTTGCTAAAAATAAAAAAAATATATCTAAGATTTTAAATGAAAATAGTTATTCTGATGAAGATTGCATTTTAATACTAAGAACAATACTAAATAAATCGAAGAGATTATTGGATATTTTAGAAAGATATGAAAAAATAGCAAATCTTGATGAAGTAATTTCTACAACAAAACCACCTATATTTTGGAAAGATAAAGAGATAGTAAAAAATCAAGTAAATATGTGGGAAATAGATGATTTAAGAGAAAATATTTATAAAATTAATCAAGTTGAAACTACAATAAAAAGTAATTCAAAAAATTCATTAAATCTTGTTTCAGATTTTATCGCTAACTAGTAATTATTTTTTATAATATTAATTAATCTATCTAATTGGTCATTATCTTTGTATTCAATTGACAAAGTTCCAGAGTTATTTTTCTTACCGTTTAGAATTACTCTCATTCCTATTTGTGTGGATAATTCGTTCTCAACTGCAATAATATTACTATCTTTTGATTTATATAATTTTTTTGAACCATTTTTTATCAATCTTACTAAATTTTCGACTTGTCTAACTGACAGCTTTTTCCTCACAATCTTTTCACCAAGAAGTAAAGCATTATCTAAACCAATTAATATTTTTGCGTGCCCTTGAGAAATTTTATTGTTTCTTATCATTTCAATTAATTTTTCTGGAAGGGAAAGTAAACGAATACAATTAGAGATATGTGATCTACTTTTACCTATAAATTTAGATACTTTCTCATGATCGTAACCAAAATTTTCAATCAAATTTTTATAGCTTTCTGCTTCTTCAATTGCATTTAAATCTTTTCTTTGTACATTTTCAATAATTGCTAATTCTAGGGATTTCAAATTATCAGCTTCAATTATAATAACTGGCACTTCATGAAAGCCCGCAGCTTGTGCAGCTTGCCATCTTCTTTCTCCAGCAATTAATTCAAATTTGTTATCTTGATCCTCTGATCTCCTTACTATTAATGGTTGAATTATGCCTCTCTCTTTTATTGATTTGGTAAGCTCATTTAAAGCTTCTTTTTCAAAAAATTTTCTTGGCTGATTTCTGTTTGGAATTATAGAACTTATAGAAATTTTATCGTTAGTCTGTTTTATACCACCATCACCTATTAAAGATGAAAGTCCTCAACCTAATCCCTTTTTGCTTTTAAATGGATTTATCACGCTGCACTCTCAACTGGTTTGTCTTGTTCTAAAAATTCTTCTGTAAATTTGAAATAAGCTTTACTTCCTGGACAAATTTTATCATATATTAGAACCGGCATACCGTGAGATGGCGCCTCTGATAGTCTAACATTTCTAGGTACAACAGTTGAATAAACTTTTTCTTTAAAATAATTTCTTGCCTCTATTTCGACTTGCCCTGATAATTTATTTCTTTTATCATACATTGTTAGAATAATTCCTCTTATCTCTAAAGAAGGATTCAAATTTGATTTTATTCTTTCAATTGTTTTCATTAATTGTGTAAGACCTTCTAAGGCAAAAAATTCTGTCTGAAGAGGCACCACTAACGCATCAGAAGCAACTAGAGCCATAATTGTGAGAAGGCTTAAGGATGGGGGACAGTCAATCAAGATATAATCATATAGAGCTCCAGAATCATTTAAAATAGAGGCTAATTCGTCCTTTAGTTTAAAGGCCCTGCGATTATCTCCAGCTGTTTCTACCTCAATACCTGATAAGTCCACATTCGAAGCTATTAAATTAAGATTTACAAAATGAGTTGTCTGTATGACTTCTGAAATTTTTTTATTACCATTAAGAACACTGTAAATAGTTTTATCCAAACTTGTATCATTTGATAATCCTAATCCAGTCGTAGCATTACCTTGGGGATCAAGGTCAATTACCAAAATTTTTTTTCCTTTCATTGATAATCCTGCTGCTAGATTGATGACAGTAGTTGTCTTTCCTACTCCTCCTTTCTGATTTATTACTGAAATAATTTTTTTATCCATTAATTTTATATATTATTATCAATTTTTAATATCCTCTTCAGTCAAATTTACATTTTTATTAATTAAAATTTTTTTTATTAATTTTTTTTTCTCAAATTAGAAATTTTTACCACCATGGACTCATTGCTTGTTAAACTTTTTTTCTGCTCATAATCAAATTTCCAAAGCTTAAGTGAGTCATCTAAAACTTTTTTTCCACTTTTGCCTAAAAATAATATTATGTACTTAAAATTTTTAAAATTATTTTGTGATATTTGAAAAATTATTGGTAAAGGTTTAAAAGCTCTAGAAATAATGACATCAGTAATTAAATTTTCTTCATTAAAAATATTTTTCCTGTGTATTTCTGCGTTTAAGTTAAATTTTTCTACCATCTCCTTTAAGAAAATACTCTTATGATAGCTTTTTTCATAAAAAATTAGCTTAAATCTAGGTTTTTTGGGTTTCATTAAAATGCCTAAAACTATACCAGGCAGACCTGCTCCAGATCCAAGATCCGTGCAAGTTTTAATATCGTTTTCATTAATAAAATCAATAGTTTGTGCACTATCTTCTATATGTCTGTTTTTTATAGAATTTTCTGTATTTTTGCTTATTAAATTTATAGTATTATTTTTCTTTAATATTGCTCTCGAAAAGTTTTCAAGCTCATTCAATGTTTCACGTGAAACATTTGAGGATCTAATTTTATCAATTTTTAAAATATTCGAATCAATCAATCTATGTATTTAATAGACTTTCTTTTGACGTGAGACAACAAAATATATACTGCAGCAGGTGTAATTCCATCAATTCTAAGTGCTTGACCCATTGTTTTAGGCCTAATTTTATTAAATTTTGATTTTACCTCATTTGACAATCCAGAAAAATCGTCATAATTTAAATTTTCTGGTATAATTAAATTCTCGTCTTTTTTAAAGGCTAATATATCAGCTTTTTGTTTCTTCAAGTAACCTTTATAGTGTGAATTTATCTCTAATTGCTCATCAATTTCACGTGAAAAAAACTTAATTTCAGGCCATATTTCCCTAATTTTACTCATTTTTACTAATTTTTGTCCTAATACTTGATTTGCACTTCTGCTGATACCATCTTTAGCGATATTAATTCCGTATTTAGCAACTTTGGACGGTGTTATTTTTAATTTATCCATTTTAGACTGGGTGATTAGTAGTTGGTTATATTTTTCTTTAAATATTAGCTCTCTATCTTTAAGAACAACTCCAATATCTATGCCTTTATTTGTTAATCTTACATCAGCATTATCTGCTCGTAATGATAATCTATATTCTGCTCTAGAGGTAAACATTCTATATGGTTCAGCAACTCCTTTCGTAACTAAATCATCTATCATAACTCCAATGTATGCATCCGACCGATCCAATATAAATGGTTCTTTACCCTTTAAAGAAAGAGCAGCATTTATACCTGCAATCAATCCTTGAGCAGCAGCTTCCTCATATCCTGTAGTTCCATTTATCTGACCAGCAAGATATAAATTTTTTATTTTCTTTGTTTCTAGAGTTAAAAAAAGCTCTCTAGGATCAACAAAATCATATTCTATAGCATATCCTGGTCTTAAAATTTTTACATTTTCTAAACCATTGATTTTACTACATATTTCTTGTTGTATGTCTGCCGGCAATGATGTGGAAATACCGTTTGGATAAATTGTTATATCATTTAGACCCTCGGGCTCTAAAAAAATTTGGTGCCTCTGCTTATCTGAAAATTTTTTTATTTTATCCTCAATAGATGGACAATACCTTGGACCTACTCCTTTAATATCTCCAGAATACATAGCACTCCGGTTTAAGTTTTTTGATATAATTTTGTGAACATTCTCATTCGTGTATGTCATCCTACATGAAATCTGTTTATTAAAATTTTTTTTGGTCAAAAAGGAAAAATAATATGGATCTTCGTCTGCAAGCTGTTCTTCTAAGTTTGCAAAATTTATCGTACGAGAGTCTAATCTAGGAGGAGTCCCAGTTTTTAATCTTCCTAATTTAAAATCATATTTTTGCAACTGCTCACTTAAACCTGTTGAGGGCTTTTCATTAAATCTACCAGCTGGTGTTTTTTCCTCACCTATATGTATAAGCCCGTTTAAAAAAGTTCCAGTTGTTAGAATTATTTTATTTGATTTAATTTCTTTTCCAGATTGTGTTATAAAACCTAATATATTATTTTTTATAAAATTGAACTTAATTACAGGATCAGAAAAAATGCTTAAATTACAGTAGTTTACAAGTTTTTCTTGCATAAATTTTTTATAAAGTGATCTGTCACTTTGAGTTCGTGGTCCTCTAACAGCAGGTCCTCTGCTTCTGTTCAACAATCTAAACTGAATACCGGATTTATCAGCTACCTCACCCATTAGGCCATCTAATGCATCTATTTCTCTTACAAGGTGTCCTTTTCCTAGACCTCCTATAGCTGGATTACATGACATCTCTCCTATTGTGCTAAATTTATGAGTAAATAATGCTGTATTAACTCCTAATCTAGCTGCTGCTGCTGCAGCCTCGCAACCGGCATGGCCACCTCCAATGACTACAACATCAAATGTTAACTGATTTTTCATATTCATAATTTATTATTGATCTTAAATTTTACAAGGTTACACTTAAACTTAATAAAAAACACCAAATACCAACGGTTATTTGCCTATACAAAAATCATTGAAAATTGAGCCTAATATCTCTTCAACATCTACTTTGCCAACTATTTTTCCCAAACATCTAGTTGCTAATCTCAAATCTTCAGCCCCTTTATCAAAATCTTCTATCGATCTTTTTTCTTCAAAATTTCTTAAATATTGAACGCATCTTTCAAGACTTTCCCTGTGTCTTTTTCTGGTTATAAAAATATCTTTTGAATAGATAAATTTATTTTTTAAATTTTCTTTTATTGCATTTATGAGTTTATCTAAATTTTTTTCCTCTTTAATTGAAATGTATATTGGATTAAATTTATTTAATTCATTATTTATATTATCAATACCTAGATCTGTTTTATTAACTACTAAAATTACCTTTTTCAGGTCAAAATTACGAAAAAACCCAGAAATATCAACACTTTTAGGCTCTATTACAATAATATTTAAATCAGCATTTTCAGCTCTATTTAGAGCCAGCTTAATTCCTCTTTTTTCAATTTCATCATTTGATTCTCTTATGCCCGCAGTATCAGAAATTATTACTGGATAACCATCCAGATTTAAGTGCGCTTCAATAACGTCTCTAGTTGTTCCTGCTGTTTCGGAAACAATTGCTATTTCTCTTTTAGACAAATAATTTAATAATGTAGATTTACCTACGTTAGTCGGCCCGACTATTGCAATTTTAAATCCTTCTCTTATTCTTTCTCCTACACTTTGATCATCTAGAATTTTTTCTATTTCATTTTTTATACTTTCAGTTTCTAGGTGGACATTTTTTAAAATATTATCTGGTAAATCATCTTCAGGAAAATCAATTTTAGCCTCTACATATGATAAAATTTTTAAAAGTCTTTCTCTTAAGGAGTTAAATTTGATTGAGCTTTTACCAGACATAATTTTCATAGCTTGCTGTCTTTGCATTTCTGTTTCAGAGGAAATTATGTCTGAAATACTTTCTGCTTTTAATAGATTTATTTTGCCATTTTGAAAAGCTAACTTTGTAAATTCACCCGGATCAGCTAATCTGCATCCTTCAATTTTTGAAATTGATCTGTGAATTAAGTCAACAACAGCTTTGCTACCATGTACATGGAATTCTACCATGTCTTCACCTGTGTAGCTGTCAGGAGCTGGAAACCACAAAATAATACCTTCATCAATTAATTCATTGGTTTCTGGATTTCTTAACTTTCTTAATGTTGCTACTCTAGGATCTGGTAATCTTGAAAAAGTTAAGTATTTCAATACTTTTTGTGTTTCTGATCCAGAAACCCTAATTACTGCAATACCAGACGTTCCCGGTCCTGACGAAAGTGCAAAAATAGTCATTTTATTATAGCTACAATATGAATTTAATATAAAAATAATTCAATGATTATTTGGATTGCTTCATACCCTAAAAGCGGAAACACTTGGGTTAGAGGTTTTGTTTCATCACTAGTATATTCAAAAGATGGAAATCTTAATATGGCAGATTTGGAGAAGATTAAGCAATATCCTATATTTCCTCAATTTAATAATTTAATAAAAAATAAAGAAGATTTAAAACTTAATACAGAAGAGGATATTAATTTAATTTTCAAAAACTTTATTCCTTCTCAGGAGATTATAAATTTTAATGACGAAATGATTTTTCTAAAAACACATTTTATGAATTGTAAAATTGGTGATTACAATTTCACTAATAATGAAAATACTTTTGGTGCTATTCATGTGGTCAGAGATCCTAGAAATGTAATTACATCTATAATGAATCACTTTCATAAAAAGACGATAGAGGAAGCTTATAAATTTATAACAAATGATAATAACTGGTTATATAGCAAACAATATGATCATTCTTTTCCAACCTTAATTAGCTCATGGAAAACACACTACAATTATTGGAAAAAATCTAAGAAAAATTATCTTCTATTAAAATATGAAGAATTAATATCTAATCCTGACAAAGAATTCGGTAAAATACATAATTACTTAGTTGATTTAAAATTAATAAGTAAAGATGATGTAAAATTTAAAAACGCCATTTCATCTACGAAATTCGAAAATTTTAAAAAATTTGAAGCATCCGGAGAATTTTCTGAAAACGTATTTGAAAAAACAGGTGAAAAGACCCCTTTTTTTAATTTGGGTATGAAAAATGACTATAAAGAACTATTGTCAGTGGAAATAAGGAGAAAGATTGAGGATGAGTTTAAAGCTGAAATGATTGAATTAGGTTATTTGTAAAAATTATGAAGGTTTATTCATTGAATTAAAAAACTCAGAATTATTTTTGGTGTCCTTTAATTTAGAATTTATAAATTCAATAGCATCCATAGATCCCATAGGTGCTATTATTCTTCTTAATACATTCATCTTTTGAAGGTCATTTTTTTCAAAAATAAGCTCCTCTCTTCTTGTGCCAGATTTAGTTATATCTATAGCTGGAAATATTCTTTTTTCTGATATCTTCCTATCCAATATTGTTTCACTATTACCAGTTCCTTTAAATTCTTCAAATATTACTTCATCCATTCTACTACCTGTATCTATCAAGGCGGTTGCAATTATAGTTAAAGATCCTCCTTCTTCAATATTTCTTGCAGCACCAAAAAATCTTTTGGGCCTTTGTAAAGCGTTTGCATCGACACCACCAGTTAATACTTTCCCAGAACTTGGCACAACAGCATTATACGCTCTTCCAAGCCGCGTTATTGAGTCTAATAAAATAACTACATCTTTTTTATGTTCTGTTAATCTTTTTGCTTTTTCAATTACCATTTCTGCAACA
>MDSZ01011521.1_pt1 | contig 16181 bp, 23 predicted proteins | sample 811201 | NCBI WGS metagenome assembly MDSZ01 (sample SAMN05326647, study PRJNA326480) | marine metagenome | isolation source: seawater | place: Indian Ocean: North | collected 2010
GCAAATCACCAAGAAGAGTAAGAAGATCTAGACGCAAATCACCAAGAAGAGTAAGAAGATCTAGACGCAAATCACCAAGAAGATATAGGTATAAATATTCGAGAAGATCTAGACGTAAATCACCAAGAAGATCTAGACGTAAATCACCAAGAAGATCTAGACGTAAATCACCAAGAAGATCACGTTCGTGTTCTCCTGGAAGAAATAAAAAGTTTGCAAAAATGGTAAATGGTAAATGCATTCGTTTTGGAGATCCTAATATGACTATCAAAAAACATAAACCAGGTCGTAAACGTTCTTTTTGTGCTAGACATAGATGTAGTCAAAAAAGAAATAAAGCAACTCCAGGATATCAATCATGCAAGAAATGGAATTGCAGAACAGGTTCATAAAAATAAAATATATTATTCATTAATAATATATTTCAAAATCTATTCAAACTTGAAAATATCGGTTGGTGTTGTTTCCAATACAAGTGGGATTTTATGTTTATCAGCAAAATCTAATAAATATTTAAGTGAATCTTTGTTGTTTGACCAGATAAGACCTTCTCCGATAAGTTCGTGTCTATCTTTACGTGATTTACATGCTGCTGACGAATCATTGAGATGGATAAGTTTTAGTTTATCAATTCCAATAATATCTTGAAATTCTTGAAACATTCTAATCATTTCATCTAAATGTTCAATATTATATTCTCCATATCCATAAATATGAGCCGTATCTAGACACACATGCACATGTTTCAAACGATCTTCATCAATATTATCTAGAATAGTTTTAATTTCTTTGAATGTAGTACATAGACTTGTACCTTGTCCTGCAGCATTTTCAAGAAGAAGATTGGAATTTTTAGAAAATTTCATCATATTAATTGTCTCAGCAATTTTTAGAAGACCTACATGCCTATCAGTGTAATTACCTGGATGTACAATAACGCCGTTACTTTTTTCAGTAAAATTACTGATAATTTTTAGTTCATATTCAAGATTCTTCATAACAACTTTTGTTTTTTCATCTTGATTCTTATCGCCATTCCATGCAAGTGAATTTTTACTTCCACATAGATTATATAGATATGGAGCATGAGAGAATACATTGCATGGAAATTCAGAATTCAATTTTTTTGCTTTCTTAATATCTGAATCATTAATGGTTGCGCGCGTAAATCCTTTTGGATTTCCCATAAAGAACTGTAACGAATACATTCCCATGTTTATCGCAGCATGTAGAGTATCATATAAGTTACTTTTCCATTGAATATGAGATCCAATATCATTTGTTGACGTTGATAGAAACATTTTAAATAAATGTAAAAATACTTTTAAAATATTCAATTTTATATTAATATTTTTGTAATATTAATATAAATTATAAGTTAATCAGATTTCTTAACAACACGTTTCTTGACTACACGTTTTACGGGGGTTTTCTTAAGAACAGGCTGCGGTGCATCTTCTTCAGACTCTGAACCAGAACCGGAACCTGAGATAGAGCCATTTACAGAACCATGCTCAGATTCATCTCCAGAATCATCATCTACACCAATAGCAGACTCAACAGATTCTGCTGCTTTCATAGTGACACGCTGAGTTGCATTAGGTCTGAGAAGACGCTTTGGACCAGAAGACAACTTACGAATGACGGCTTCATACAGTTTTACCTGAAGTGAGATTTTGTTTCCAATAAAGATTGATTCAAACTTGATTGCACCAGTTACATAGCAGTACTGTTTCTTAAGACCAAGAGGATCAATATCCTCATTAGTTTCAGAATCAGTGAACAAAGTAAGAATAGAATTGGTCTTTTTAGATTCTAGAAGTTTAGCATACAGAGTTGGACCCATTCCTTCAACAATCTTACCTTTTTCGCGCTTCCAGTAAAGTGGATTCAGTTTCTTGAGATCGGATTTCTCAAGATCATATTTCTCAATTTCGTCTTTTACATTCATAACATGATCCTTGCAGTTTTCTACAATTTGATCAAATGTGTCAGTCCATTCACGTTCTTCATCAGATGCACCATTCTTGTTCCATAGACAAAGAGGCATAACATGTCCATTAACGGCTCCAGAGTTCATATCCGTATTTTCCTGAACACCGAAACTAAATACTTCATGAGTCGGAATAATCAGATCTCCTGTAGTACCGTCAGGATTCTTAGTTCCAATTCTAATCCTCTTGAAGGTCAAGGCACTGCCAGGAATATTACCAACTTCGGGTTTAGAAAAGATCATATCTTTAGGGTTGTAGCCAGAGGCTGTAGTGAGAGTAGTAGTCATTTTATAAAGGGTGTTAATCTTTTAATATAATTTTTAAAATTTCAATTTTAAAAAATATGTTAACATACAACAAATGACAAGTAATCAAGAACAATATTGTTTAATTAATGACGAGAAAACTGTACAAGAAATTAAAAATGAAGTGACTAAATTAAAAAATAGGTGGGATTCAGACATGGGGACAATAAAAACCGATTTAAATCGTTTAATATTATTTATAAATGATGTATCACAACGATACGATAATATAGATCCAATATTATCTAGTTTTACTGAAAAATTAGATAATATAAATAAATTACAAGAGAAAAACTATAAAAATAAAATAATAACTTATTTATCACAAAGAAAGAAAAAGGTATTATTAGTGAGTGGAGCAGTATGTCTGGTTTCAATAAAATTATTTAAGTAGATTTCTAAATTGCATTGAAATATAATTAGGATTTCCTGCTAATTTCATTGTTTTTTGGTGTTCTACTTTTTTAACATTTTTTCCATATACTTCTTTCAGATGTTTAATATATGTGTTGTAATTTGGATGACCCCATGTCATATTAGATGTAAAATATCCATAATTAAATCCTATTAAATCAATTGTTGAGTCTATAAGGTATTCTGTATCAACATAATCATTTTGACCTCCGTAATCTGTCATAATTACAGGATTATTATGATTAGCCGCTTCTACAACACCTAATCCAACGCCTTCCGAAAATGATGTTGAAATATAACAATCACATTTATCATGAATATAGGAAATTTCTTCATTTGATATCAAAACATCATCTAAAACATATACGTTCTTACCTGATATGTCAACTTTATCATAACTTTGTACTTTAATAAACAACATAGCATTTTTAAAATTACATTCTAAAAATCCTTTGATAAGAAAGTCTAAATTCTTTCTCTTATCTGCCATATTACCTATAGTGTAAAATTTATATTTTTTATTATTCATTAACGTTTTTAATTTAGGACGTATTTGAGATGGCTCCCATCTTAAACGAGGAACATAATGCGGAACAAATAAAATATTTTTATTAATTGCTCTTTTAAATATTTTTAAACAATACATACTTGGTGTTAGAACTGTTTTAAAATAATTAGCCCATCGTATCATAATTTCAGGTACTTCTTCTGTTTCCCAAACCATCATGCACATGTTATTCTGATATTTTTGTGTCAATGTATTAATATGAAATAAAACATCATGCATTGGGGCTATATTTACAAATAAAATATCGGCATCTGGTAATTCTATTTTATTTTTTACACGTGTTTTTTCTCCAACATCATAAAAATAATCAACAAATTCTTTACATATAACTTCATGACCTAATGATTTCATTAGTTCTACATATTTAATAGAAGTTTGTCCTAAACCTGTACAGGGGTGATTATAAATGACTAGTACTCTCATTTATAATCAATAAAATATCTCTATAAACAATTTTATTATTTCCAATATGAATATATTTTATCATCAATTTCAAATTCACTCCATTTATGCCTGTCTCTTTTAGGTTGTTTTAACACCCATCTCCACATTTTACGTATTCCATCACATAATGTTGTATTCATTTTAAAATCAAGTAAATCAATAGATTTTTTATAAGAACACCATGCTTTCTTTATTTCGTGACGAGACTCCAAATATTTGATCTGTGTATTATAGAATGGATTATCATCACATTGATCTAATACAATTTTTGCTACATTATTTATTGATATTTCATGAATTCCTCCCAGATTTATTTCCTGATTTTTCGCTTTATCATATATAGCAGCATTCCATAATGGTTGTAGAATATCATCTACATATGTAAATGCACGAACTTGTTCACCATCACCGTAAATCGTAATATCTTCTCCATTTATAATTTGATACATCCAAATACCTAATACATTTCTATATCGATCCCATATGTTTTGATTAACTCCATACACATTATGAGGTCGTATTATACAATATTCAAGACCATGTTGTTCGGATGCAATTTTAAGATCCATTTCACATGATAACTTAGCAACACCATATGGATCTACAGGATTTTTTGGAGTTTCTTCTGTATATGGAAGTTTACCATCCCCTTTTCCGTAAACAGCCATTGAAGATGTAAATACAAATCGTTTAATTTTATGTTTTATCGCCATATTTACTAGATTTGTTGTCGCGAGTAGATTATTACTATAGTTATAAGTTCTAATAAAGGGTGATAAACACTCGGCTGCGTATGCTGCAAAATGAAATATATATTCTATATTATGTTTCGTAAATATTTCATTTACACTTTTATAATCACACAAATCTATTTCATAAAATTTAACTGGTAATGGAATATTAACTTTATATCCTCCTGATAAATTGTCTACGCCTATAATAGTTATATTTTCAATATTATCTAATAACCAATTACATAGATTTGAACCAATTAGACCAGCACATCCTGTTATTAATACATTCATTTTTATTATGCCAATTAAAATTTTAAATCTTTATTAAGTTTTTGAAAACAATTTGATCCTATAAATGCCGGAATATTACCATATCCTCGTAATGCTGAAAATGGACTTGGATGTGATGTCTCTACTATATTATGTTTATTTTTATCTATGAACTTATTAAATTCTTGAGCGCGTTTCCCCATTAATAGCCATGATACATTTTCTGTATTGTATGATATATATTTTATTAGTATTTCTGTAAAAGGATACCAATATTCTGTATGGGAGTCGGCATCAGATTCTTCAACTGTTAATGAACCATTTAGTAGCAATACACCCTGTTTTGTTAAATGATTTAGACGACCATTTTTTTCAGGTGTATATCCTTCAAGTTCAAGTTCTTTATAAATATTGCGCAATGATGGATTTATAGAACCTCCGGGTTTCACATCAAAACATAAACCAGTTGCATTACCGTTATGATAACAATCCTGACCAATGATAATAGTATTAATATTGTTTAATGGTGTTTCATAAAAGGCTCTAAAGACATGATTTATATCTGGATAGATAGTTTTCTTAACATTTGATAGATGATCTGAGATGTCTTTTAATATATTTTGTATCTCAGTTTTATAAAAAAAATCATTCCAATTTGATGGAACATTATTTTCATTAAGATAATCAAGTAATGAAATATCATCCCAATCATATACATTATCTATTATATTTAGATCCATATTTAATATCAATAATAAGTTTTATATTTTCATTTTTATTATATTATTTGATAATATAATATAAAACATCATAGATTATATTTAAAATATGAAAAAAATAGCATTTTGTTTTCTATGTCAAGATGATATATATCATGTAAATATATGGGAATCATTTTTCAAATATAATTACGACAAATGTAATATATACATATATTCTGAAAATCCTAATAATGTAAAAACACAATTCTGTAAGAAATATCAGGTATCTCATAATAATGAAAAAACTGATAATACATATTTGAAAATTAAATTATTAATGAAAGATGCAGTTAAATTTAATAATTATAAAATAGTCATAATAAACGATTCATCTATTCCTGTTAAATCTTTTAATTATATATACGATTATCTCACAAAAGATAATAAATCATATATCAACTATATTGATCATATTCCTAAATGCGAATGGCAAAAGAGTGCTATACTACTTCAATATCAGAAATATATGTACAATGTTCATAATATACCAGATTTTATATATAATATTGATATTTCAAATTGGTATTATAATGATAAATGGGTAATATTCTCTCTTAAACATGCTAGGCAAATATTATATGATGAAAAAGCAATCAAAATATTAGATAAATCGTTTGCAATACACGAGAACTATCCATTATATATATTAAGTAGTAATGATGAAAAGAAAAATATATCAAATGAACAGAATATATATATTAATTGGAAAGATGGGACACGTAACGAGAATGGTGGTACAGATCCTAAAATATACGATATTATATCAAAAGATGATATAAAAATATTTTCATATCATAAGATATTATTTTTAACTAATGTAGGTAAAAATAGCAATATTAATAAATATATAGATGACATATTAAATCCAAAGAATATAAATTTTAGTTAAATTAACCAAATGTATTCTCTTTATATAATGCAACTTTAACAAAACCATCTGAATTATGTTTTTCATGAACATCACTCATCAACATGGATGTGTTTAATAAGTATCTATTAGATACGAATGCAAATATTGATTCAGAATCTTTTAATTTTAAAGATTTTCTAAATACATAATGTAATTGACCGACTGTTAAATCAAGTGGAACTAAAAATTTTGTTTTTCTTAATTCGAGTCCATGATGCAATTCCGTTACTATAACAGGTACTCTATCAGGATGTGAACGTATTAATTTATTATATGCTTCTCTGGTAATTGTATCCTTGGGATATGATATATGTTTAACCATTTATTATATGATTTATTTTTTATTTTTTATATAATTATCAACATCATTTGATGTTTTATTAACTCTATTAGACATATCATCTAATTGTAAATTAATTCTTTCTAATGCATTATTAAATAATTCCCGGTCTTTGTTAAAAAACTCTTTTGAATTATAAAACTCATTATATAGTTCATTATTATTATTTATACGATATGATTTCATTATATATCTCTTATTAGGAATATTATTATAATCAATGCATTTTTCAAATGTTAATCCTATTGTTTTATTAGAAACGTCTCCATTTAATAACAAATAATATTGATCAATCGCATCTTTATATTTAATAGATGCTGCAAGAGATTGAGTTACACATGCAGATAAATTATCAAGTCCTTCATCCATGATTTGATCATATGAATTATCATTATTAAATAAATTCTTTAAAGATATCTTCAAATTCTTTTGATAATTCTCAGTGTTTAAATTATCCCACCCCCGTTCTTTGTTTACGTTTTCGTCATATTCAACTTCTTTCTTTGATAATCCTAATATATCACCAACCCAATCAAACAATCCTCTTTCTTTGTAAGATTCTTTACCATTATTATTGCATAAATGTTTGATTATTTTGTATAACAAACATAATAAAAATACAATTCCTAGTAATATTAATATACCTATGAAAACTTTTGTAAATGTATTGTTCGATTTGCATGACATTGTTGATAATTCTATTAATGGGTTATTATTGTCCATTTTATTATAGTATAAATATAAATTTATAAAAATGATATTTAAATAAATTTATATTTTAATTTCCAAATGTTATCCATTAGTAATTTTGAGAATAAACATGTTATTGATATTTACAACAAAATATCAGATAAATTTTCATTAACACGTGGTTATCTTTGGAAAGGTGTCAAAGAATTCATTACAAATTTGGAATCAGAATCTTTAATTTTAGATGCTGGATGCGGAAATGGTAAAAATATGTTTAGAAAAGACTGTAAGTTTATTGGAATAGATAATTCAATCAATATGGTAAACATCGTAAAAACTAGAGGTCATGATTGTCTATTAGGTGATATTCGTTGTTTACCATTTGATAATAATATGTTTGATGCAGTCATATCTGTCGCAGTTATTCATCATATATATGAATATAATGATCGTTTGAAATGTATTAATGAAATGATACGTGTTACAAAGCCAGGAGGTCAGATATTCATACAAGTATGGGAAAATATGAAAAATAAGTCACATAAGTTTGAAAATATTAAAGATAATGATTATCTAGTAAAATGGGATAACATGGATGGTAATGTGTATAAAAGATATTACCACCTTTTTGATAAAGATGAATTTACTGGATTGTTTTCGAAGATTAAGAATATTACAATTGTTGACATTAAATACGAAATGGAAAATTGGATTATTATTGTTAAAAAAATATATTAAATAATTTTTTATTTAAGACTACTAATATTAAATAAAAAATTAATAATGAATAACGCAACTAATCAAATCTTTTTTAATAAATTAAAAAATCTATTACATCAACAGATTGATAGATCTAGTAAATCATTACAGAATACATGCGTAGTATTCGACATTGATGGTACTTTGATTCTACCTCATAACAATAAAATTATTAAACCTATATATCAATTTTATAAATATTGTGAATCTATAAATATTCCTATATTTATAATCACAGCACGGCCAGGTTTCCCAGAAAATATAGAAAGAACTGTTCAAATGTTACGATCTTATGATATAAACACACCATTTTATAATTTTATGAATCCTGAATTATATTATCAAAATAATCAAAGAGAATATAAAGAAACTGCACGACAGAATTTGCTAAAAAATTATGATATATTAATGTCATTAGGTGATATGCAATTTGATATAGATACTTATTGTAATATTGGCGTATTAGTAAAATATTATAATGATAGTTCAATAAATTATATTATTGGTCAAAATCAATGATATAATTTTATTTATTTTTCTTAAAAACTTCTCTTCTATTTTTATTCTTTTTATTTTTCTTTTTGTTATTTTGTTTTACTCCTTTTGGTAAACAATTTGATTGTTTACCCGTTTTTCTCGGAGCAGGTACTAAATCATCATCGCTATCGCTATCGCTTTCACTGCCGCTTTCACTACCACTGCATAAGTTTCCGTCGTCAGGAATATCTTCATCATTGGCATAATCTTCAATCTGTCCCATTCCAATCTTTTCAAATACCTTATAAATCATATCTTCATTTGAGTCTCTCTTTTTGAGACCTAAGTTGATAATACCTACTTCGCCATCAAATTTTCTATGAAATAAAGTATTAACTTCAAGCATAATCATTTCTTTAGCAGTTCTTTCACAGAAGAAATGATCTAAATCTAGATCAAATGTTGAGCAATCATCAATAAGAAACATATCAATTTTATCTAATTGTTCACCAAGATATTTTAGATTTTCCTCATTACCATTCCATTTTAAGAAATAATACCAACTTTCCACTTCTTTTGCATTAGTTTCTTGCAATACTACATATTTATCTTCTCCATCGGGAATAGGAGGTGGAAGAGATGATAATTTATTTTCATCACCTTCTCCGGCGCCTTGATCAAATACATTCTCGTTTGGTTTATTATCGCTTTGTTTTTCTGAGTCACTCATTGTTTTTGTTTAAGATTATATATTTTTTTAAATGAATATATAATCTATTTTAAACTCCAGGGTTCAAAATATCTTCACTATTGTTATTAATAATATCTACTGGATTTTGTTCAATACTAGGAGTTGGATGATTAGATTCTAATTGATGTATTATTTTATCATTCATCATTCTTGTTTCATTATTTTTTGAATATAATGAAAGAGTTTTATACATGTCATCATAATTACCTTCAAAATTTTCTTTAACATCTTTATTTACCATAAAAAATCTTAAATCTCTATACCCATCATTTAACGTTTTATAACTCATTTATTATATACATATATAATAAATAATAATTTTATACATTGTTTCTAATATCATGAATAGTATGGCTAATTAAATCACTGTTACCTTTACGATGTCCAGCGCGTATATTACTCATGTATCCTCTCCATTTTCTCTTTACTTTTAGATTATCAATTCGCGCCCTCGTGTATTCACCTCTTACTTCAGCCATTTTATTATTAAAATATCCATCAACATTATTCATAAATGCATCGAAATCTTCTTGACTCATTGCACTTCCTCCCCTTGGCAGGCTTGATTTCTCATGCAACTTATTCTTGATTTTTCCATAATTACTTAGGAAAAAATCACATGATCGTTTAAAATCTTTTTTAGATTGTTCAATTGCATGATTGGTTTCAATACTTATAATTGCTCGTGTTACTGGCATTTTATATAATATATAGATCTTTTTTTTAAGTTATGTTATGGCAAATAAGATTCTGAATTGTTATTATATTCTGTTATAAAATTATAGTAATTATTAAAATCCCTAAGTACAATATCAGCCATATCATGAGGACTACTTCCTGCTTCAAAATTATCTGCATAAAATTGATCAGGCAAATCATAAATACTATGACCGATACTATTAATTACTATTTGATCTACTCTTTGCATCCATGGTTGAAAGTGTGTATCAAAGTATTCCTGTGACATTTTATAAATATTTCTAAACATTTATAAAATATTTTCAATTTTTAACATCCCATGCATTAATATTCTCTTTGTATGCTGTAAATAATATGTTTGCAAGTTTGTATCCTGCTTCAGTGTCACTCCTATAATGCAATCCTGCTAATTCTCTATTAGATGCAATCTTTTCACATAATTCATGATATTTTTTCTCGTTTTTAGGATCGATACTGGATAAGTATTGTGCAGTGAATTTGCATTGTGTTGCATGTCCTGATGGATATGCAGGATGTGTTGGTACATTAATAGACAGTGATAGTTTATCATCCCTTAAATTATTCTTATTCATATATTTCATTAATATAGATGGTCTTACACGATCATGATATTTTTTAAGTATATAAATATATATATCGATATCATGTAAATTTTTTATTAAGACATTAATATCTACATCAATATTTATATTATTGTTTTTTATATAATTTATAAATAGTCTTGAAATACTAAAATTATATGCTTCATCATATATATTCAAATAATCTTGGTATGTTCTTTTTTCTTGTTTATTTAATAATTCAGTTAACTCATTTTGTGTAACTTTATCATTATTTTTACGAGGTGGTGGTAATAATTTTTCTATCTTTTCAATTACACTTTTATCCATCATACTATATTGTTCTTTTACATGGTCTATAAATTCTATTCCAATCTCACCTTGTGTATTAGAATATTTTAAGTCATTGATTAATAAAAAATTTTGTATAGATTTATCAGCATACGAATATGATAATTTATTATAACTCATTTTAGTTATAATAAATATATTTATTATGTTTAATCCTTAATTATTTTAAAATCGCATTCTATATATTTTCTTCCTAGAGATGGTCCGTATGATTCATACTCACATGGTTTACAACTTGTTATCTTATTTTCATCATTGCTGTATACAATCTTTTTAACACCTAATTTCAATAATTTTTGATGACAATCCTGACATGGACATGAAGATCCCATTATATTTGATGAACGATGTCTTACAACATATACTGTAAGTTTTTTAAGTAGTTTTGGTATTTTGTGCTTAGGCCACTTTTATCAGGAGTTTACGAATAGCATCCATCTCTGCATGAGTGCTACAACTATCAACCAGACCTGTACGGCATCTAGTCCTGTAATTATTATATCCCATTGAAACAACTTTCCCATTAATTGTGCATACACATCCGTGTTGAAAAAGCATGTCCGAGTTAAGTGCATGGTTATATGCCATATCAATAAAACTTTGATCCTTCTTTGAAATATCTGTGCTAATCATGTTGTTTCTGAATGATTTTAAATTTAAAATATTCACTTTTAAAATACTATATTTAAAAATTAAATATATATTATATATAATAAAGATGTCTAATCAACAAGTTGTAAACAACTTATTTATTAATGGTAGTTCATCAGATGTTTTTATTAGTATGGTTACTAATTTAATAACGAATTCAATTGATGATGAAATATTACAAGCAGGAATAAACCAATCTCTTACAGATGCAATTAATACAAGAAAAGATAACATATCATTAGACATACAATCAATTAAATACAGTGATTTCCAGAATAAGACAGATGATGATAAGTGTATGATTTGTATGCAAAGTTTTAAAAATGACGATGATATTTCTAATATGTGTCATCTTTTTCATTTATCTTGTTTAGAAGAGTGGGTAAAGTATAAACCAGAATGTCCTACATGTAGAAATAAAATAAATATTAATATTCAAGGTACAGTAGATGTTGGTATTTCATTAGAACAATGCGAAGAATGTGGAGAAAACTATGAATCAGGAGAAGTGCATGAATGCGAGGAAGATGTTGAAATGGATGAAGATGAAATAGAAGATGAAATTGAAATCTCATATGATGCCTTGGAAGTATCTGAAGATATAGATTCTGATGATTCATCAGAATAAGTTTTTATATGAAAATTTTCATATAAAAACTATTTAATCATTGTTAGTTGGATTCATTGTAACATTTCCACTACCGTCTACATTATATTCTATATCAGATGGACCATTATTCAATAATTCTCGTGCTCTTCTTAAAGTTTCATCTTCATCATATGGAGAATCATTGCCCTCGCCATCACCCTCGCCATCACCCTCGCCATCACCATCCTCTTCTTCATTAAAACTTTCTGCGAATGGTGATTTAAAATCATATAACGAATCTCCTAATGACTTAAATCTCTCTTCTTTTTGTTGATTATGACCGATATCCTGAAGAATTTTAAGATTATTATCAATCTGTTCCAATGGATTATCTGATTTCTTAAATTTAATTGGTTTATCTGGAGCACGTCTTTTACGTGTCTTTGAGCGTCTTGAAACTGCCGGTTCAATAGTGATATCAACTTTTTCAGGTTTATCTTGATAAATATTAACAGGATGTATTTGTACCATTTCTGGTTTAGTAAATATAATACATTTGTTACATTGACAATCAGTTCTCATTGTACATTTTTTAGGTGTTACGTTAACAGGTGGTGTTTTAGATCTACAACAAGAACTTAGCGGGCAACACCCTTTCTTTCTTTTATTATTTTCTCTATGTGTTATACATTTTTCTTTTGTCATAAATTCGTTAGCATATTCGTTAATTATACTATTAGGGATAGTAGGCCCTTTTTCTAATAATCCATCAAATTCGTCTTTTTTCATAGTAAGAAAATCTTTTCCATGATATTTACGTTCTTTTTTTGATAATGCTAATTGCACCGAAATATCACGACTAAATTTACTATAACTCAACGCCGCTGAACGATGACCTTCAACCAATTCGGCAACCTTTAAAAATTGATATATAGTTGTTATAATACCCGCTAAAATATTAATAAAACCAATTCCTAAAGGTACATATCGTTTGTTTTCATTTTCGTCTGGTATTGAGTTTTGAGCAAAATTTGCAATACCTGTAAGATTACTTAAAACAATAACAGGTATTGAAAACCAAAAATTTTGCCATTTATATTTAGTATGAGAACGATCATGAAGCCAACGATGAGATTTCGCCATTTCAGCCCACGTTTGTAAGATTTTTTCTTGTTCGAATGACCAATTTTTTGGTTTATCTTCTTGATCTATATCATTTTTCTTATCATTTTGTGTGAGATCATCCATTTTCTTTAATAAAATAAAATAATAAAATTATTTACTAAAGAAAATGGGAAAATTAGGAGAAATATCATTTAGACAATTTTGGAATTCATGTGGATGGTATTTATTAATTATTATATCATTAATTATTTTATTTTATATATGGAAATTTGAAACGAGTGAGGATTATGATGGTTCATATAGTAAAGATTTTAATAAAATGGATATATATGCACGAAATAAAAGTAGGAAAAAAGTTCCCCGTATGAGTACTGGTGAAAAAACATGCAGAGAATATTTAGAAAACTTATTTCAAAAACCATTTCCAAGTGTACGTCCTGATTTTTTATTTAACGATGCTACAGGAGAAAATCTTGAATTAGATATGTATAATCGTTCTGAATTACTTGCATGTGAATATAATGGAAAACAACATTATGAATATATCCCATATCTTCATAAAAATAATAAACTGAATTTTGTTTATCAACAATATAGAGATAATCTTAAAAAAGAAGTTTGTGAGAAACTCGGTATACGTCTTATAACAGTCCCTTATACGATTCCAAATGAACAAATTCCAATGTTTATACAATCAGAGTTGATGAAATTTGGATATAAATTTAAATAATTTATGATCTATAATAAAATGGATATCTTTAGTACAAATAAAAAGAGAAAATTAGAGTCAGGCATGCAAATATCATCAAATATTCAAATGAATAATATGTTGTTACAGCACATTTATTCAACAAATAATGCATTATTAAGTGAATTTAACAAACTACATCATAGTATTTCAAGAATAGAGTCGTATATCAATCATGAGCAACACTTAAAAGATGAAATAGACAAACGTGACCGAAAAATTAGAATTTTAGAAAGAAAATTAGAAGAGAAAAATAATAAATACGAATATTATGCATAATAAATAAAAAATCTTGATATTATATAAATATGATAGATATCGATTATGATGACCCATCAACTTATTTAGTAGGAGGTTCAGTATTATTGTGTTCATTAATAACAGTATATAATATTTATTCATGTTATTGTAGTGAGAAACACGAATCTGAAATCGAATTAACTACACATGTAGATCAAGACAATTTTCAACATGCAAATGAAGAAATTGAAACCGAAACCGATATTGAGTCTCAGCAAAGAACTATACAAACTCAAACTGAAGATTTAGAATTTTACAATGTCATGGGAAACCAAATTGACAAATATATCAAAAATAAAAGACATCAACAGGTTTTCGAATATGAATCTGATGATTAGATATTTTAATATTTACAATTAATATTAAAATGTAATTTACTACCGGCTGGAACTGCTGACCATCCTCACGGTGGTGTCACAAAGGCTTTTTCATTATTTATCACAGGTGTTCCATCCTTATATACATGTTCTAGTGAAAATACATTCATTGACGATCCTTCACCTGCTGCTTCCCTTTCTTGTATATATTCACGCATTTTATCTATTCCGACTTCTATCCTTAAATTACCCTCATCTGGTTGCGCGATTCCAGCCTCCTTAACTGCTGCTGCTATTACATTGGATCTGTATGCGCCCGCTGCTTTGAAATTCCAATTATTTAATTGATTATCAATATTATCATCACCTGTCAAATAATACATATTTTCTTCTAGTGGATCAGACGAATATATATTTTCTGGATTGATATCACATTCTAAATTAGGTTCCGTTTCGGGTGTTAAAATAATCTTTCTATTTCGAAATATATATTCTCCTCCTACTTCATATGGATCTTGACCGATAACGGGGTGTTTCCTCAAAATCTCGCCGTTATCGACACCACTTACAAATGCATATGTTCCCATCGCAATAGGGGCTTTCATTGACATTTCATTTAGAATATTGGTTTTAATTTTTAATCCATTAGGATCATATACTAAATTTTCTAATTGATAAACCTGTAATATTTTATGAACTAAACCGATTGAATAGAAAACCATTTTTATTAACTCTATATACGATTTGCCCATATCTATACTATCTTGTTCAGATTCAAAACATATTTGCGGATCCTGAGAACTGATGTCTCCAATATCGTCAAATAGTATGCTAAATATCGGACCTGCAAATGATGATCGATTTACATAATTTTGAATATTACATGTTATTCCAATATCTTGTACTTCACTACTATTTATTTTAGTAAATGTGGAAAATACGTCAATCAGATTATTGTATGATCTCGTAAATCTTTTACTAACACCGTTATAATTTTTATTGTTATTATATATTTTTGATATTTTTCTTATTAATTGAGCTATTATATTCAACATTTCAGTTTCAGTTTTCATTAATGTTACATGTAATATATCATTATCACTCGAATCTTGATTATATCCGTCTAATAAAAAATCTGCCATGTCATCGCTGTCGTACCGACCTGCAGCGGATAATAAATCATTTGTACAATAATTTAAAGATGCATCTAAATGTTCTGTATATCTTTCTATATCTTCTGATGCTGCTGCTTCTGCAACTGCATTGTTAGCCGCTCTTCTTTCATTTAATAACTCCTCATCTTCAGTTAATTGGTTTGATAATTTGCACATATTATCTGATTGATCGCAATATTGATTTCCTGAACAATCATCATCACTCATACATCCTACTTGTTTGGTTGA
>MDSZ01258202.1_pt1 | contig 16180 bp, 13 predicted proteins | sample 811201 | NCBI WGS metagenome assembly MDSZ01 (sample SAMN05326647, study PRJNA326480) | marine metagenome | isolation source: seawater | place: Indian Ocean: North | collected 2010
ACTGTTAATAAACAGAACTCCATTACCACCAGTTGAACCAATACCAGTTACAGCAACACCTGTAGAAGTTAATGGGAATATATTTTCTAAACCATCAAAACCATCGGAATTATCATCAAATATTTGGTTTGTATCATAATCTTGTCTTAAGTAAGTTCTTCCACCGAATGATGCTCTAGGATAAGGAAGATTGCCTGGGTCTATCATACCCAAGTCACCACCAAGAGGAGCATTTGTGAAATATACATCACTATCGACTATCTGGAAAGCACCCCTATAGATTCTTGCAGTTGATCCAGCAGAGTGTACTGTTGCTGCACTACCTACTGTTCCTCTTTCTACTTCAACAAGACTCCAAGTTCCAATACCAGTAATAGGTCCAGTAGTTGTACTACCAAAACCAACTGTTTGAACAATACTATACTCATCGTCAATCCTTAATAGGTCACCTGAAGTGATTGTACTTAAACCACTTAAAGCAAAACAAGTAACAAAACCATTAACAGCAACATCCAAGTCATATGTGATAGATGTATGAGAAAGTGGTTTTTGTACTAATCCGTTAAGAGCAATAATGGATTTAGAATCTCTCTTATCCATTGTAAACTTATGAAGATTACCTTGTCCAGTTCCCTGTGCAAAAGTAACAGCTCTTCCAACTCTAGCATCAGTAATTGATGTTGAAATATAGAACTGATTATTATTGGATTTGACAATATAGCAAGTAGATGGAAGTGCAGTAGATCCATATCCAGTACTATATTCTAAAGCACTAGCAGCAAGTCCTACAATATTAGAATCTGGTTTATATGTTACTTTTTCTGTATTAGAGAAGAAATGTTTTAAAGTAATAAGACCAGTTCCTTTATCAATTTCATTAGCATTCTCTGGATTAAATGCTCTTTGATAAATTGGAGTATTTTGATACTTCAATCCAAATTTTCTAATATTTCTATTGTTTATTCCTAAGTAAGTATTCTGAGTTACATTTTCAAATACTTGTCCATAATTAAATGAACCGATACCAGCAAGAAGACCATTAGGATCATTCTGTCTATAAATTACTTCATTATAAGAGAAGATACTAACAATACCAGTTACTCCTGCATCTGGATAGAACTCTAGATTTACATTACTACCACTAAATTCAGCACCAAATGTACCAATACCAGTAGTAGTCCCAATAGCAGCAATAGGTCCTTGAGATAAGAATGTATCTGCTTTATTTGGATCAGATAAAACATATATCTGATGGAATGTTTGAGTATTTCCGTAACCCACGGAAACTGTAGATTTAAAGGATAGATCTGTAAATGAGGTAATTCCGCATACAGTTGCAATTCCTGTAGTTGCAGAAGATCCTACAATAATTCTTCCACTCCTTTCTGATCCTTCTGGAGTAAATGGGATATTAAAGTACTTAACAGAAGTAGTTCCATATCCAACAGGATTGAAGGACATAAACTTACATCTGAGATCAATACTTTGTGCTTCACTATGAATATACTCAAGTTTAACCACTCCACTGTCTATAGAAGAAGTAAATGTTCCCATAAACTGTGGAGAAGAAATTCCTCCAAGACTCTGCCTATTATTGAAAGATGCAACCTCAGTCAAATATGTGTCAATACCATCATGCTGTAAAACTAATTCATGATAATCAACCTTATTTGTCGATTTATCAATAACAGCAATATGTGCATGAGTACCTACTAAGTTTGCAGTAGCAATTCCGACAATTTCAGTAGTTGTAGCTGTACCTACATTAATATTAACACTTCTAACTTCTGCATTACCCAAAGAATCTTGACCAGTACCAACTGCATCAGCAAAACCTTGCTGCATTGCTTTAATATCATAATTGGTATCAAATGGTTCGTAAGGTTTGATTCTTACCTGAGTTTGACCATTATTAACATTATACTGAGCAAAGAATTCTCCGTATCCAGTAGATAAACCAACTTGGTTTGTATTGTTAAGAGCACTCTTCTGAACCAAATAAGTATCACCACCAGATGTAATAAGAATCAATTCATTTAATTGATAATGATTCTTGTTTGGATCTTGTGCATCATGTGTTGTTTGTACAAGATATCTTGAGAAGTACCTACCAGCAAGAGTAGCAGCAATAACTCTACTATCACTCAAATCATTAGATTCATTACTAATGAATTGAGGACTAATATCATCATGCAATAGAACTCTATTAGTTTTACATAAAATAAAGTCAGCAAGTCTTGTTTGCTTTAATTCTAAGAATTTAGAAAGATTATTTGCGGAATTGGCATCTCTAGAAATATCATAGTTGTAAATAGCATCAATTCTAAGAGGATCGCTAATAAAATCAAGAACTAATCCACCAGCATCAGCAGCAGGAATAAATGACTCTCCAGCATCACCCTTTGTCAAAATCTGGGTATTTGCGAAATTTTTGAATCCTGCAGGGTGTACAATATCGTTAACATAGGTAATTAGATCTTCATATGTCTTTTCACTCTCAATTGCGTAAGACATATTTTGATAATAATCATTATCTGGTAAGAATTGATTATTATCACCAATTAAACCAATATTATCAGACCAACCTACATTTGTATCAATTGTAGATGAAATATCAAAATATCCATCAAATTCTGTTATAGCTTGAACTTCGCATACATCACCACTATTAGTTCCTGTTAATTTATCATCTATTTCTAAATTCAACGAACCACTAACAACCATAATACCAGTATTGGTATCAAGGTCAGTCATCACTAGATCTGTAAACAAATCGTTATTTCTTCTTAATGGTTCATTAATTCTAAATTCTGAGAATGATTTTAATGCACTAAATCTTGCAAGATCACCAGATTTCACAATTTGACCAAAACCAGGAACAACGGTTGCACCAATTCCAGGATTAGTAGTTAATCCAGTATATGTGAATGTGACTTCTCTTGGGTTAGTTGCACTGTTATAGGCAGCAATTTCAAAATCAATAAATTTATAATCTCCAGAGTTAAACCCATCTCCAGATCCAGGAGTATATTCTATACCCTCAAGATAGACAATTTCGCCAGCAGTGAAGGGTTCCGTGTCATATCCAAGAATAGGTGTAGTAATCCTACAAGTGAGAACTCCTACATCAGAAAATGCTTCAATAATACTGATTCCATTACTATTTCTTAAAGGAGCAAGACCATAATCATTACCTGTTAATCCTCTAGGTTCAACAACAACATTAACCTTGTTTACAGCAGAATCACTTAATTCTGCTGTGAGAAGACCATTATTAACAATTTCTCCAGTTGTTTTGTCGTATACAGCAATTGCTGGTGCATTAAGATATGATTTTCCACCAAAAGTTACACTTGCGGAAAGAACCTTACTAGCATTCTTAATTTGAATGATTCTAGGTAAAAATGCATCTGGTTTTAATGTATTATCCGCAGGATAACCATAAACATCCGTAGGAACACTAACTTCATCTAATAAGTTGATATTATTACCAAATAACTCTAATTCAGCACTAATACCACTAGATCCAATAGAAGTTACCGCAGGAAGTTTCTGATAACCAAATCCACCATTATTAATCTTAATTTTCGCTACACCACCAGTTGCTGCAGCACCTATATGGGTATAATACAGATCCTCGCAATCTTCTGGAGTATAATGAGATTTTTCAGGTTCCGCAACAATATTAGCAGTAAATGTTGTTGCACCTACTCCAGTAGCAATATATTGTTTTCCATTATATCCACTATCTGTATATTTTATCTGATTTCCGTATAATACATCAGTTTCGCTAGTTGTAATGTATCCACCTTTCTCTATTGCATAATAGATTGTATTTTTAAGACTTTCACTGTAATTAATCTGCTTATATGGCATATCAGCAGAATTTGTTGTTCCAACACCAACAGTACCAAATCCAACAACTTCTAAATTTGAAGTAAGTCCTGTTCCAACATATTCATTGAAAGTATTCTTATCATAGAAGAATTTAAGGTTTGCTCCAGAAAGGCTGGTATCATTGAGATCAAATATAATATTATTGTTACGGAATACTGTAACTGGTGGGTTAATCGGATTAATACTCTGACCACTAAATCCAGTAGAATTAAATCCTACAATTTCTGGTGGATTGGAATATAACTGTTTTTCCGTATTAGTTAATTGGAATTTATCATCATCGATCTTATAAACAAAATATGGTCTTTGTTCTAATCCACCAGGAAGTTTAGATGAATCTCCACCTGCACCATACAATAGAACTTTAAATCCAGTATCTAAAGCATGGTCTTGAATAGTAAATACACTACTTGTAGTATTAACTCCGCTTGTAGGAATCTCAAGAGGATTAATAATAGTGTATCCATCAATAAGTTTAACTGTAGCTCTTGTAGAAGTTCCAATACCAGTAGTTAATCCAGTTTTAACTACTAGATCAAATCTATCATTTTCTTGCAATCCATGAGCTTTAGTTGTCTCAACTTCTACTTGACTTCTTCTAACAGTAGCAGTTTCTTGCTTGTAATTAGTTACAAATGAGTAATTTGCTTTATCATCACCTGTTGTAGTAAAGAATAAATCTGGACCACTTGTATTAGTCTTAAGACCAATAGTATCTGCTGTTTTATTAATAACATAATAATCACCACTTAAAGCACTTGGAGCAGTGTAAGGACTTATAGAATCCGTAACAAAAAGATCAGTATTACCTCGTTTATCGAAAGTAATCTTATCATTATCTCTAAGTCTGTGATTTGGTAAATGTATAGACTGTGCAAGAATAGATCTCTCTTTAGTGACTCCATTAAGAGAAACATTTACAGTAGTTGAAATTCCAACTGTAGTTCCTACACCAACTGCATCTTTAGGATTAAAATATATTAAATTTTGGAAACTAGACTCAAAAGGATCTACTTCTATAGGAACTGTAAATTCACTAGTAAAGAAAGTAACAGCAGCTCCTGTTGCAGCAGTTGTAAATCCTGCATATCTCTCTATTCTAACAATTTTCTCATTAGGATAAAAACTAAGAATACGAGCAGTTTCTGTACCAATACCAATAGAATCACCTACTGCAATATTAGGTGGAACAAAATCAACTTTTAAATCCGTAATAATACCAGTATATCCATTATCTCTCAGTGATGAACCATAAGAAGCAACAGCAATCTTTTTAAATCCCTCTAAATTTTTAATATAAGTTGAAATTCCAGTAACTCTTACTGTATCAGATCCAGTAAATTGATGAGAAGGAGCTGCTTTAAAAACAATACCCTGCCTAGTATGTCTAATAGGAAGATCTGATAATGTAATTACAGAACTACTAATTCTATTAATTGGTTCTCCATAAAGTTTCTGAACTTCCGCATCTACACCAACACCATTAGTACCAGTTTCATCAAAGACTAATTTATCACCTAAACTATATCCTGAACCAGAATTTAAGATGCTAATAGACTCTACAGAACCCTCTAGTAAATTACTTGGATTTGAGACTTGGTTGTTAGTGGTATATGGTTGGAAAACATAATCATAAGAAATACCATCACCAAATAAACCATATGGTTGTGTATTTCTTACAAGAGAAGATCCAGCAAAATCAAAATTAGTTTGATCTATTAATTTACCTTTTACTGTGTTTTCTTCAATAGCAGAAGATCTATAAGTGTTACCAATAAAGAATGGGAACTGAGGATCGTTTAAAAGATCTACAGTAGCGAAATATCCATATACTCCTTGAGGAAAATCAGGAGTTTTGGTATATCTACCATTATGCTCATCTAAATCACCATTTCCAGTATAAACATAATCGTCTATAAAGTATCCATAAGGGAATTGTGACGCAGGTGGTCTATTCTCAATACTTGCAGCTGAAATTTCATAACTAGACTGCATTTTCTTGACATTAGACTGAATATTATTAGTATCAACTAATCCATAAGGTCCATATACTGGATTTCCGTCATATGCCCATCCAATTATAGGAGAATGCCCAGACCCATCATCTCCGAAGAAATTTCTAACAGAGTTACCGTATCCAACAACATTAACCGCTAAACCATCCCCAATGGGTTGCAGATAGTCCATTTCGGACTGATCTAAGCGATATGCCTGATTAACAGTAAGAGGTCTTACAGACGCTTCTGCCCTAAACTCAGAACCAACAGGTACGACATTAACACTAGTATTAGTGTCTGCGTATCCAACACCACCAGATATAACTTTTACATCTACAATTTTTCCAGCATTATTAACAACAGATCTTAAAATTGCACCAGTTGATGTTGTTGCTGCACTGACTACATTAAGATCAGGTGGTCCTACATAACCACTTCCTCCATTAGCAACATAAGCATCAGTAATTGTTCCATTGGAGATAATAAGACCAATTTGCCCCAATTTACCAAAAGGAATATTAATAATTGGTGGATTTGGGAAGTTTAAAATCGTAGATCCGTAGTTTGCACCATTCTCATACATTAAAATCTCTTTAATGTTACCCCTAACAACTGGAGTTGCAGTAAGTTCTCTCTGTTGTTGATCTTTAGTTAATACATTAACTTTACATACTATTGGTGGATATTTGAAATGATGATATCCTGTACCAATACCAGTAGAATCTAAAAATATATTTTGACGATTGTTATAATTGGTTTCAGTAGGTTCACGATCACCTTTATTTCCTGCTTCCGCAAGTCTGAACTTATCTTTGTCTATCTTTAATACTTGATACTGTTTTGTGGTACTAAGACCTGTTATAATCGGATTTACGCCATTATCATACTCTAATACATCTCCATCGGTCAATCCATGATCGATAAATTCGATAGAATCGTTAAAAGTATTAATTCCGACAGATTTAACAAATAAATTTCTATTTGAGTAGTTTTCCCCAACTTCTTCTACAGCAATTCTACTAATTGTGCGTTTTTTATCAAATGTGCGGAAAATATGAAGACCTGAATTGGATATAGCAGCATTTTCATCAATTAAGATTGTATTAATACCAACAACTGCATCATTTTTATTGTTATGAAGAGAAAAGACCTTACTATCCCAAACATTTACATAATAATCCTGACCACTGTATAAAGTTAATGTATCAGACGGAGATCCTGTTGTTGCAACACCAATATTGGATCCACCATTATTATTGTATACTATCCTATCTCCAGATAAGAAATTATGATCTTTATCTAAATTAAATGTATTATAAGTGGAACTAACATCTCCACCAAGATTAGTACTAATACCATTAAAATATACTTGCCTAAATCGTTCTTCAACTAAAGCTCTACCAACAGCACCAAATCCATTACCACCATAAATTTCTACACTAATAACCTTATCAAGATCATAATCAAATGGGTCGATAAGAATACTTGATACAATTCCGCTTAAAACTGGAACTGCACCTGCAGTATTAGCAACACTAACAGTAGCATCTATAATATCGATATTTGGAGCTGCTTGAACATCGTAATCTATACCACTATTGATTACATTTAAATTCTGGACAGGTCCATAAAAGATTTGATCAGCACCTTTGTAATTTAATACCTCAATACCATTAATAAGCATTGCGGTATTACCATCTACAGTAATTTCGGAAGTAGTTTGACCTTCTTTACCACTCTTAAGTTGTTGCTCTAGAATAAACCTCTTTATTGGTCTTGCAGGGAAAATATTTCTAGTTCCTTGAGTTGCAAGAATAAAATCGTGTCTACCTACAGTTGTAGATGGAGCAGTGAAGTATGTTGGTAAATTTGCTTTAATAAATGAACGAGATGCGTATAATTTGATCTGGTTCTTACTACCTTGAACTTCTACAAAATAACTAGGGGAAGATAATCCACCAATAACCTCAGTTCCTGGATCTGGAGCATATATGATTTCATCTCCAGTTTCAAATGGAACATCTGAAGCAAACGAAATAATACTATATTTGTTTTCTACACTATTGTATCCAGACCAGTTTCCACCAGCAAGAGAAGGATTAACTAAAACTGCGTGAATTCTATCTGCTTTAATAGTATAACTGGGAAGAGAACTAGAAGCAACATACGCTTCTCTCTTTCCTGACTCAGATTTAGACTCATCAACAATATATGCGTTATTAATATCAGTCAATAACTGATCTTGTCCACCTTTAACTGGCACAATTGATGATTTTACTTTATCTTGCAATCTTCGGATATCATAATCCAAACTTAGATCAAGAGAAGGAATAGTACCATCTAAACTGATAGATTTAGCACTTGCATCGATTGATGCGACAATTAGAGAAGGAGCAACAACAACTTCACTATTTCTACGCAAAATTTCAATTCTATCACCAGTTTTTAAGCTACTTTTCTCAATATTACCAACAAGAGTGAAATTAGACCCAGCCCAAACATCTATTTGGTATCTAGCAGAAGTATTATAGATCCAAGTGTTAAAAAAGACCTCATCATAAGTTTTGTTGATGTTAGGATTGGAAATATACCTTCCTAGGTTCTTAACCTTAATATCTGAAGTAGATTTAAGGTTGCGGAGAGATCTACTAGTAATAAAATCAGAAAGTACGCCAGTTAGACGCATTTCTACCTTTTTGCTAGAATCTCCGTCCTCAAAACCATGAACAACATTAAAAGTAGATACTGTACTGTTATTTGGTATTTCTATACTTACTGGAGGATCAACATCAAAGAATTGATTGATACTTTTGGATCCATAAGTGAATGTTTGGTAGAATGATGTTCCAATTTCACCAACTTTAATAGTACCAGTACTAGAAAATCCAATTGTAGAGTCTACTGTGATAACAGACGCACCAATTCCAATTTTTCCAATATTATTACTTCGTCCAGGTACTATGAAAGTACCATCAGTCAAACCTCGTTCTTCAAATCCTGTAAATAGCGAAAGTTTATAATAATCTTCTCTAATATTGGATACTTCAGAAATAGGACCAGAAGCTGGGTTTAATTTAGGATTTGTTGGGTCATTTTCCTGAAAAAGTGTCTGACCAACCAATTTTGACGGATCACCCGATATTAATTGCACGGAAACCGTTTTTCTACGCAAATAATTGGCAAAAGATGGTTTGATTAGGTATTTTTCAAGATCATTGATCTTTGGATCTACTCCAAACAGTGCTTTAAAGAGAATTTTAAAGGATGCACGAGTTCCTTTTGCTTCATATAGACTTCTTGCCTCTTTTATGAAATTATTAACATCTAATTGAGGTGAAAGCGTTACTCCTTCTAATCCTGGAGTATACATCGCTTTCAAGTTCTTATAAAATTCTTTTAAGAATAAAGAACTTAAATTAACTACATTTGCACCAGTTGTATGAACTCCAGCAACAGTTTTTTGCCAATCTAATGCAGAAGGGTCATTTTGTTTACGGAAAGTAGAAATTCCACTAAAACCACGCCAAACACCAGTAAAACTATTAGTTGTTAGACCAGTATATCCACAAATCTCATCGTCAATCTTAAAAAGACCATATTTTTGCGGATATCCATCAGTACTATCTACATTTACAGTAGTATCTGTAGATGAAATAGTACCAACAAGAGTAGTTGTACCTCTAATTACATCAGTAGTTAAATTATCAACTTTAATATACGCATCAATATTCTCCGCAATATCTGCAGGTCCACCTTGGTAGTCTTGAGAAATATAATACTGCTCTAAGAATTTGGAAAACAGAGGATTCTCTGATTTGGCAAATTCAGGTATTAGTTCGCTAACGACCTGATAAGTTTTTACCCTAGGACTTAAGGGAGAATATGTTTCGATCATTCTACTGTCTAATTAGCGATCCGTTAGAGTAACTAGAGGTGACTTTATATCCTATGCCAGAAATTTGCTGACCAGATGATATAGTGTCTCTGACGATATTTATCTCAGTATTTGACATGTCCAAACTTAGGTAAATGTCCTTTAATCCAATAACATCATTAGATTCTGGGAATGCCTGTATTTCAACTACATCATTTGCCTTAACTGTTGATGAAATATTAACAGTATTGAGCAAAACTTCACCTTTTGTATAATCTACAGTACCAGCAGACTTAACAACAACAACTGCATCTTCTTCAGCAGAAGCAGCAGGTTTAAATATGGCAATATCACCAAATCTACCATCTCCTCGTGGTATATCTGTCAAATATACCTCACCATCAACATCAGTAATACTAAATCCAGTAGATTTAACCGTTCCACCACCTTCTAAAATGTGAAATTGGTTACCAAAACATAATTCATACTGAGCAGACTGATTTAATAGTGCTTTTAGGTCTCTGCGGATGGTAACTCGTGTAATATTAGAAGTAATCGCAGGATCTGTCTCATCAACAATTCGTTGACTCTCAGAATACTTAAATCTACCCCCAAATGCATTCAATTTAGCAGATTTGCTGTATTCTGTAAGAGAATTAACTACTTCTGCCTTAAGTTGGTCTTTATCGTCAATAATACTGTTGTTATAGTAGACTGAAGTGTCTAATTCTACATACAAAATCTTCAAATCTTCAATTCTTTGGTTAATACCAGCAATTGCATATTGTTTTAAGTCATTAAGGATGTTCTGCTTGGTAAAATCAGATAGAAATGTACCATTTTTCGGTTTTATACTCAAAACTACCGTTCCAAACTCAGGAGGATCCAATTCTTCACCTCCAACTACAGAAACGGACTCCGTATTTGGATAAACAGACTGAATTATTGCCTCATAATCCCTAGGTGTAACTGCCCTGTTCTGTGCAGAGTACATTCTAGGTGCAAAATATCGAATAGAGTCAATTTGTTCAATATCAGACCCATTTCTAGCGGTCTGAGTAGCAGTTACTGTTACTACATTAGTAGATGAAAGAGAATTTCCTGCATCATCAACTATATTTCCAGAAAAAGTGAAGAATTTTCCTTCATTTCCCTCTTTTCCGTCTGTTACTATGTAAGATATATCAATTTCATCGCCAATTTCTAGTTTTTTACCAAAAAGACCATCTCCAAAGAGCAATTCATAGGTTTCATTCTTAACTTCTTGCACCAAATAGACATTTGATACAGAAGTAACATCAATAATGTTGTCAATTTTTGAAAATTTAAGTCCAGCAGAGGATCCAGACTTCTTAACAGTGACCCTAAGCGTATCTAAATCGACAAATGAGTTCTCAAGAATGAATCTTTGGTCAGAACTACCATTTACAGTGAATTTTTTAGTTAAAAGTGTACCTTGATAGACAGTTACACCTGAAAATGTTGCTGTTCTAGGTGAATTATTACCACTTATACCTCCAGAATCTAAGGGACTGGTGACAGATACATCTTCTGGGACAGAAAAAACATAACTTGTATTTTTTACAGCACCAACTAACGCTAATCCTTGCTTTAAAGTGACAGTATTACTATTTCCAGTGAATTTATATTGAAAATCAACGACTGCTTGAGCACATTTTCTTGATCTAGGTACATATCCTATGTTTCTTGCAAGAGAAACTACATTCTCTCGTAGTGTTGCAGAATCCAAAAAGGACTCATTAGCAACCATATTGGTATTAAATGCTGTAATATACGAATTATATGCCAAAATATCGACTAAAATCGACATATTTGACCCTTCAAAGTCAAAATCTTTGAAATCAGAGTTAGCTCTCAGGTAATCTTTAACAGATTCCTTAATTTCATTGAAATTTAAATTAGTAAACTTAGTAAATGGCATTCTTATTACCTAGAAGATTCCAACATAAAGTCAAATTCCTGACTTGGGAAGTCTTGACCTATAATATCGTATGTAATGAAGACTTCAAATGTATTATCGTTGGGTTTAGGTTCCACTCTTACTGCAGTATTATCAATACGACCCTCAAACCCCTTTAAAACATCAAAAATTTGCTGAGTTATGACACTTGCAGTACCATAATCAACAAAATCGAATAAAGATCTAGTCACATCTGTACCAAGATTAGACGAGAATGGTCTTTCTCCACCTATAGTCTGAATCAAATTCCTCACAGCTCTCTTAATCGAATCCTCATTCTTAAGGACTCGTACATCTCCTGAAACTGGGTGTGGCATAAAAGAAAGATCTATGTCCTTAAATGCCTTGGAATTCGATTCAGCCATACAGTGGCTCTAGGTATCGAGATTATTTATACCCCTTTATGCAGGATCATCATTATATGGTCCACCCATATCCACTTTTCCTGCTATCGGATCGTTTCTAAAAGGCTCTCCTTCTAGCATATCGAGCACCTTTTGACACCTATTAGCAGCACCTTCGTGATATCTTCCTCTATCTCTAATACAATTCATTATAGTATTGTATATGTCAAACTCTGATGCATCTGAATTAATGACATCAAAGATTGCATCGTCTAATGCAGATAGGGCATAGTCTTCCCATTTAGTCTTATCGTCTATCAGGGGTATTACTTTATTACTACTCATTTTCCCTGACCTCTATATGGTTTCCGAGCAGCGTTTCGGGCGGTGCTAGAAAATTTTGAGTTCTTTCCTTGCCCTTGTCGAGTCTTTTTGGGGGTAGATTCAACCCAACTGCCTCCGAGCAACGATTTTTTAATCTTCGCCATTAGTTCTCCTTCATAGTGTATGATATTGTAGAAGGATCTGGGGAACCACACTCATAGAATTCCTGAGCATAATCCCCCATTAGATCCAGAAATACAGTTTCACTTATATCGGTGTGTTTCTCAACGCCCTTGATATAGATTGTGTAAACTGTCTTTGACATTAGATAATTCTCATCTTCTCGTGACCTACTCTAACACGAGGATCGCACCATATCTCGAATCCTGCTTCTATAGCATCAAGACAGAAACTCACATCCTCTCCACACATATCTTGAACATCACCTGATTCAAAGACTTGCATCTTAGGAGCGAACCAAGGATACTTCATTTGCTCGTGTTCAAATACACCCTTCTTAATTAAGCACCATCCGAAACCTGTGTAGTCTACAGTAAATGGCTTCTTACGCTTGGTCATTGTCTCACCAGTTTCGTGATTCATGACTCCACCATTATTACGGAAGTCGCCCTCATCTAACCAATGAGCAACAGAAGTAGTACGACCATCTTCAGTCATATACCAACCTGCTGCAATATCCTTGTCCATAAGAACAAGTTGTAAGAACTTATCAGTACCGTATACTATATCACTATCAATCCATAGTTGATAGTCGTAGTTTAATTTGCCATCCCAGGGTATTTGATCTGGACCTCTTAATACATTTGCTCCAAGACACTTACATCTAGCAAAGTTAACCATACTAGAGTAGTCTTGCGATATTTGAATGCTCGCTCCATGTTGAACTAAGTCAAAACAGAGTTGTACGAAACTCTTTAAGAACTGGAAGGAACATCCACGACCAGGCATGCAGAATACAATTGCCTTACCCTTTAACATCTCCCATGCTTTGTCATAGTCCCATTCGGGTTCAGCACTCTTTTTCGGCGTTTTCGCCTTAACAGTAAATCCTTTAGCCATAATGATTAATGTACTTCAGTTATTATAACAGTATTATGTATGTGAGTCAATCTTCTTCTTTTTCTTCGAGGAATACACCATCACTTTCAAGTGTCATAGTTATTTCACTACCTTCATACCAATCAAGGTCGTTGCATATGCTCTCAGGCAGATCTAATACAAGTTGATCCTCTACAGGGTCGAACCTTATGGCAACTTTTATATTATGGAAATTTTTTTTCACTCAAACGAAACCTGTGTGTCGTTTTTATATATTGGATATTTTTTTTCTAGAGAGATATAGCAAGGTCGATCTGGGTCGTTTATAGCTTACAAAGGTTCCTTCGATTTAAACCGCATCGCAACACACCACGATATAACATAAGGGCGAACATACTGCCAATTAGTGTTAATTAGTAAGTGTAATCTGCTTGATGCTTAATACATAGTGCCTCTAATCTGTCTTGGCGTGGGTAACAATCAAGGTCATCATATTCATCATAATTGTTGTTAGTAACTGTGTCCTCCTCATGATGATAAGAATCTGACATACGATTGCAGTTCCTCGGTGTTAATAACCGTATTATAGCATGATGTTAGTCAGGTGTCAATAATTGCCTCTGAGTTGTTTATAAGAACTGTGAGCATATTGTGACCTGCATGTTGACATTTTGTTCACTCCATGTTACGCTCGCTAAGGTGACACTTACTCCGCACATTTATAACGCTAATTATCACTTAGTAAACACACACTTATTAACATTTATCACTTGAAGAATAAAACACTTAAGTATATTTAAAAAGGTATTTAATAACTTTCCGCATATACTAACTCACCCCTCATGTATGCCCCTTAAATGACACTCAGAGAGGTGTAATTAGCACTTAGGTTATTGTATATCACCGTACCTATTCTCTTGTGCTTTGTACATACTTTCGGGTGTAATCTCTTCACTAAGTATCACTAACTGTTCTTGCTCTTTAGGATAAACTAAGATGCAACATTTAGTGAATTGTGATAATGAATGGGGGCAATCGTTCTTCTTTACACTTATACAAACTGTGATGTATTCTTCGCTGATAAATTCAACAATTCCCTCCATATTATCGGGGAGTTTTACTCTTTGACCTCTGGTAAATTGTCGCATGTTAGTTGATAACTTGTGGAGTCTAATAAGTCTACTATGTGTGAAGGAAGAGTTGTATTATTTTTTGTCCATGCACTCTTATAATTCATAATTAGCACCTTAAGTAATGACAACTGTGCATGACTAAGTTGTACATTATAGAGTTGATTGTCCATGAGTTTGTGTTAATTTTTAGGGCGAAATCGTTCATTGGTTAGTTATTACTTAGTGTAAGCAAATTACACTCTTCAATATCAATATCCTCTTCTATTATACCACAAATTCTATTAATATCTTTCTCTGAACTTGCGTCACAATTTAACAACCAACCATCAAATTCTTCTGTGTATTTGTCATCTTCTATTAGTGATATTCCCAATTCATCTTGATATTTAGAGAGGAAATTAACAACTGAATATTGATTGAAATTATCAGTAAATACGACCTCTAAAATAGCACTAACTCCATTAAACATTGCTATTCCTTCTTGTAACTTATCAATGGACAATTTAGTCTTTCTAGGCATTAGTTTGATCCTCCAATTTGTGATGAGTTGTTGTTAGTTTGTTCTGTAGATTTAAGATAGATTAGTGTTAACCAAGCGAACACATTATAAGACCAAAATAGTGTTAATACCATTATAATAACCCCCACTTAATTGTTAGATAGTCATCATTATGTAACCTGTTAAGTTCATCCGTATCCTCACAATCAAATATGAATTCTTCACAGAAATACTCAACAGATATGCCACCTAATTCTTCACATGCTCTAAGGATTTCACCTATTTGATTGTTAGTTAGTTCGAGAATATCAATGCAATATGCAATGTCTTTCTCTAATTTGTCCATTAATTGTTTTTTCATAGGATGAAATTCTCCTGGTAAATGAATAGTTGTTGATAGAGATTAGATGAATAAGTATTCATTTTATCTCCGATAATGGGCGACCTTTGTGTTTGTTTGGTGGATACGGTTGTTGTGTTTTTGTTTGCATGATTTGTTTGCAAGAAGTACATAATTAAATAAAAGAAAGGGCATAAGATAATGCTAAACATAAGGGACTAAGTATCACTAGGGAATGAAATTACTTTATTTGGATGATCTTCAACTGCTACGATTTCACCAGTTTGTTGATAATGAGCATCTGCAATTTTACATGCTTCACTATAACTCTTTGTGAACTTATTGGGTTGTGTGTAAACAATGAACATAAACAGTTGTTGATAATAAAGGACAGTAAAAAGAGATAGTAAGTTATACTATCTCTAGGTTATTTGTATCAAGTAAAATCATACCGTCAACAAATGATTGTGTTTGATTGTTGTAACTAATGAACCACTCAAATTGCTTTTGAAATACTCTGCAACCGTACTTAACCTCTTCTAAAATTGCATTTAGTCGTGATTTTGTCGTTACAGTTTCATAACCACAAGATGACAATTTGAGTGCATTTGTGTTATGATCTAGTGTAGCAATTTGATGACCATGTAGTAAAACAGAAGAGCAATTTGTGTTTTCGTTGTAAGTAACTGTGGTATTAGATCCTGCCCAGTTACCCTTATTTGAAAGAGCGAA
>MDSZ01257378.1_pt1 | contig 16179 bp, 15 predicted proteins | sample 811201 | NCBI WGS metagenome assembly MDSZ01 (sample SAMN05326647, study PRJNA326480) | marine metagenome | isolation source: seawater | place: Indian Ocean: North | collected 2010
CTTCTGAGATCCTTCTTATTAGTGCGGAGTCAAATAAAAGAGAAGCAGGTATACCTGATTTAAGAGATATACTAATTATTTGCTCAATACCCTCAGAGAATTCAAGTTCTTTTAAACTATTTTTGTCTATGAAGAAATCTAGTAATAAACCTAAATTATTGCCTGTTATACTCAATAGATTTAAAACATCTAGAATTTTACTTATATGAATTTCTGATAATTTCTCGATATCCTTATCAATATAGTTTGATTTTATAAATTTAGATAATGATTGATCTTCAAGGTATTCATAAAAAGTTTTCTGAGCAGACTTTATATCAAGATATTTAGTTAATAAAAGAAAAGCCTCGTTAATAGATTTTTCTGATAAAGATTTAGATATATTTTCTGGAAATTCTTCAGATTTCAGGTCACCAAAAAGCTTAATAATATTATTTATAGAATTTTTTGAAAGAGTAAATTCTAAATTATCACCTTGAAAAATTTTATTTTCATCTAACTTGATTTTAAGATTATTAACTGAAGTTTTGAAGTCCTTCAAATCATCAATAGTTTGTTCTAGACTTTTGCAATTTAATAAATATATTTTTTCCTTAGGTTCTTCTCCAAGGGAGATGATTTTGTTTTTAAGTAAAGAAGAAATAGAACTTGCTTTTTCTAAAGCATCTGCCAATGAAAGCTCCTTGATAAGTTCTATTTCTTGTAATTGATCATTATCTAAATCATTATTTGGAAAATTAATTTCTTTAAATACCTCAATTGCTCTGATCACTTTTTCTAAACTATTAAAATTATTTTCAGCATCACATAAAGATTCTAGGAATCTGTCAATGTTACCAATTTCTACTGAAATCGCCTTTAAATGATCTAGATTTAAAATTGATTCATCCAATTCTTTCTCTTTAGCAGAACTTAAACAGTAATTTTTGCAAAGAAGATATATTTTTGATAACTCAATATTTTTAGGCCTTTTTTGATTGGAAATTGATTTCCAAAGAGTTTTTGCTTTGCTCAATTTTTTATCTACAAGACATCCTAAAAATCCAGAAGCTTTAATGTCATCAATTGCTTTTGAGAATCTTTCAGCACCAATATCAATAATATGCTCTATGTTTAAATGCCTTAATTTTAATTTATTTGATAATTGGTGATTTCTCTGAAGGATTTTTAAATTATAAATAATTAAACTTAAATCTTTATTCTTGAAAGAGATGGATAATAATTTTTTAAATAATTCTTTTGATATTGAATCATCTTTAAGAAATTTACATAATCTAATAGAACTTCTAAATTCTCCATAGGTAATTCCTTTAGCAAAGTTTTTTGAATCCCTGCTCAAATTTCGGACAAATGTCTGAATTCCATTTTGTATTTTTAATAGAGCATTAATAAAATCTCCAATATTATTAAATTTTTCTGTGTCTTTAAAATTTTCCTCCAAATAACTTAACAATGTTTCCAATGATTCAAATTTGATATTGCTTTTAACAAATGGAGTGATCCATTCTTCAAGAAATAGTTCTTTCTCCTCTCTATCCTTTACTAATACATCTATCTCACTAATAACTCCAAGAGTATTATCATTGATGGCAATTTCTTTAGAAATTTCAGAATTTATAATATCATTATATATCTCCAATTCTAATTCTAGATTTTTGTCTTTAATTAAAGAGATCTTTTCCCAATCAAGTTTAATCAAATCAAGATCACTCAATATATTTTTATACTGATTTAGTAGTTCATTTGATAATTTTGTCAAAGCTTCTAGAGATTTTTCTGTTTGAGGAAGATCATTCTTTTTAGTTATTTCAAAACAATTAGCATCAATAAGCAACTGAGATGATTTAGCGTATTGGTCTAATCTCGGTTTCAATAAATCTCTTTTTGCTCTATCAATTATCTCTACATAAATTTCTTTGGACTGATTAAGATAATCTTTCTTAATAGGATCATTTAAATCAATAGTATTCTTTATATCTTGCCAAATTAAGTCATGAAGGGTGATAATTTCTTCATTTACTTCAATTGGTCCATTAAGACAATTTACATGATTATTTAGTTCACTTCTAATCTGTTTCAGCTTTTTCAAGGTATCTATATAACTTGAATTATTGAATGGCTGAATTGATGACTTTAATCTTGATTTAATACTCTCAATTACGTTACCTTTTGATTTACCATGAGCATCTAATGTGAAATGAACTAATCCTTTTTGAGCAAGTCTATTTCTAACTACTTCAAGAGCTGCTCTTTTATCAGCGGCAAAAAGTATCTTTTTATCTTTTTCAAGCAAAGCCCCAATAATATTTGTAATGGTTTGACTTTTGCCTGTACCAGGTGGCCCCTGCACAATTAAGTTTTTCCCCTCCATGGCCTTTACAATTACTTTGTATTGAGTGCTGTCAGCATCAGCTATTAACTTAGGTATCGAATTTATTTCTTGTTTTTCCTCATCTTTATCTTGGTTAATATTTAAATTACCTAATGGTTCAATGTCCGAAGATGGGATACCACTAATAAAATCTTTAAGAAGTTCTTTTTCCTCTAATGGGTTGATTTCCCAACCATTTTCTTCATTCTGATTTAAAAAATTTGTGTCCCACCAAATAGAAATATTTCTAAAAGAGAAATTGCTAATAGTAGAAAAATATTCCAATCCCCATTCAGGACTTTGTGAATCTTTATTTCGTTTCTCTAATATTTTATTTAGTGCTTCAAAGAAATTCTGAACAAGAGGTTGTCCTTCATCATCTAATCCTAATTCAGGTAAAGTAAAACCATATTCAATACTCATTTTTTGGGTAAGACAAACATTAAGAGTTGTATCTTGCTCAGAGGCTTCAACAAAATATGTAAAACCATTAGAAGACCTCTCCTTGATTATTTGAATAGGGTAAAGAATTAATGGTGAAAAATATTCCCGGTATGAATTAACCTTTTCTTCTTCAAACCAACGCAAAAAACCAACAGAGATAAATAAACTATTTAATCCTCTCTCATCTAATTCAAGTTTATTCTTTTTAAAAAGTTTATCGCAGGTTCTGGTAAATATTGGTTCTTTTTCGTTCGTTTGAATCTTATAATCTCTATATTGGGGAAGTGTTTCTTTAATTTCAGATTTTAATTTTAAATCCAATTCATAAGGTTTATCATTATCCTTATTTTTTATATTAGAAATTAATTCAAATCTTTTATCAATATTTAATTTGTCTATTATTAATTCTGGAACTTCATCAACTATCCTTAGATGATTTTGGGACTTAGCATTATCTTTGATATTAAACTTGAAATTAATAAGTCTATTGGATCCAGATAAATCTAATAATTTATCTCTTTGGGCTTTTAATTGTTCTTTAAGTTCAGTTGAAAATGTCAAAATCTACTAATCTGTAAATAAAAATATAGCTTTACTTCCTTATTAAATAAATGGTTTGTTTATTTTTGTTTTCTTTTTATAATATCTTTTAAATAAATTTCTTAAAAAATCTAAGATAATTATTTTTCTTACATAGCATTATCTATTTATCTAACTATTATTGTGTTTTCTAATAGTTTAAAATTCTTAATATAAGATATTGATTAAGAAAGATTTTCATGACTCACCGGCCAATTACTCCTCTTGATAAGTTTGAACTTGCTTTATCAAAAGCAAACCTTTCTTTAGATGAATATGAATTGATTGAATATATTAGATACATAAGTGTTTTTACCCAAACATCTCTTATAAGAGATTTAAAAAGGCCTTCAAAGCCTCCAATATTTACAATAATATGTGAAATTTGTAGAAAGATAGGATTATTTATGCCAGAACATTTTGATGAAGTAAGAAATTGGTCTAAACAAATTAGTGAGCATAATACAAAATGGGATGGACATTTGATCTGTGCAGAAGCTTTTAGTATTGATATGAATCCTTTAAATCCTGATTCTGGAACATCCTTATATGATGTGATGGTAGTTCATAAAGAGCTTTTTATTGGTTTAGATTGAATGACAAATTAAAGCCTATTTATAGGGTAATTTTTGATAAATCAATTGAAAAATTTAATTGAAATTTTATATAATCTACTAGATAGAAAATTATTATCCTAAATAGTTATTTTTGAATTTAATTTAATTATTTTCGTAATTTAGAATTTAATAGAAATATAATAAATCATGTTTATTAATAATAAAATCATGAAATGGCCTCCTACAAGTTGCTGGACTTCTCCAAAAACACTAAATGGAAACCGTCATTTTTTTGTAAAAAATTATGGAGGTAAATTTGATAAACGATGGGTCGAAATATTTCCTACTAAGGACAAAAAAGATATCTTTAGAATTTCATGGGATGAATTAAAGACTAATTGGACTAGTGGTTGGCTGCAACTTCCAAAGGATTTTTAGATAAATTAATTGAAAGAATTAAATTAACAAAATAAAAAGAAATAAAAATTTATTCTTTAAGATTAACTATCGATAGATCAAGAAAATAATTAAAATTTAACTTTTTAACTTATTTTTTGCTGAAGATTTTATTAGTTTTCTTATTTTTAGACTCAAAGATTTAATTCTTTATTCATTAACTTTTATAGCTATTTGTAAGGTTTCCTAGTTGGAAAAATTGTTGATCTATTGTTAACGTCAATGAGGTATGACAATGATAATCTGCAATATAAAGGGAACGAAAGCAAGTAATACATTTTTCTACTTGTTTGTTTTTTAATTATCCGTTGTTCTCGAAATAAGTACATACTTAAGGATTCTCCATGTGTTTGGTTAAGGTAGTTCATATTCTTCAAAAGTCCAATCTTTTAATTGAAGATCGTGCCATTTATTCCAGGCATCATCGAGTGACATCTGACTCGATGATTTTATTTTTATTGGTTCACCAAAACTGTTTGTGTAATAGGTATGGGTTAAAATCTTTATAGGGGATGCAGAAGATCTTTTAGATAATTCAAAAAGAATTATTCTAGTACGCTCAGGATTAAGTAACCAGCCATTTGGGACATCATTACGATAACCATACGAGAAATTAGACCAACTTTTAGATTCAGCTAAGCTCATTATAGTACATATGTATTACAATAGTAGTCACCTTTATGTTTTGAGTCAATAGTCTTTTAAGTATTATTTTGATATTAATTTGGTAGTCTTATTAATCCATTCTGGTTCTGGATATGGCATACTCCTTTTTATGAAAAATTTAAATTTATTCTTTATGTTTTAATTATTGAATAATCAAATTTAGATTTTTCTTTTAGGTTTTTAACTCTATATTACTAATTTAAGCTTTACTATGAGCAATAATTTTTAGTTAATGAAGTATCTTTATGCATAGTAGAGATGTAGGATGTTTATTAACAAATAAATTCTAAATAATTATTTGAAAAAACTTAATTACTCTGGACTTAATGGGAAAGCACTCAAAATAGAGCAAAGTGATATTCCTAGTTTAAGTGAGGTTAATAAAATAATACCCAGGCATTGCTTCAATGTTGACACAAAAAAATCTTTGAGATTTTTGGCTAATTCTTTGATTATTCAAATATTTGTTATTGCTTTAGGATTGGCTATCCCTTTTTCTAAAAATATGATTCCTATTTGGATTTTATATTCATTCTTATCAGGAACTACAGCTATGGGATTTTGGGTAATAGCTCATGAGTGTGGGCATGGGGCTTTTTCTAAGAATAAATCTTTAGAAACCATTATTGGCTATGTACTTCACTCATTAATGCTTGTGCCTTATTTCTCATGGCAACGTTCTCACTCCATTCATCATAGATTTACTAATCATATTTCGAAAGGTGAAACGCATGTCCCTTTAGTTGTAGATGGCGATGGCATACATGAGAAGAGAGGTGGGAGAAATGAAATGAATCTTTCTTCATCTCTTGGTAAAACATTATATGGAATTTTGCAATTAATACTCCATCTTGTCTTCGGATGGCCTGCTTATTTATTAACGGGAAGTACAGGGGGAATAGACTATGGTTTATCTAATCATTTTTGGCCTAGAAAACCTTTTTCAAATAAATTATGGATTTATAAATGGATTAATAGGGTATGGATATCAGATATTGGAATTATTTTTACAATTATATTATTAATATTAGCTAGTTTTAAATACGGATTAGCTGCAGTCTTAGCTTTTTATATTGGTCCACTATTAATAGTTAATTGTTGGCTAGTCATTTATACATGGCTTCATCATACAGATACTGATGTTCCACACCTATCAAATGCAGAATTTTCTTTTATGCGAGGTGCTTTTTTAACAGTTGATAGACCTTATGGAAAGTTAATTAATTTTCTTCATCATAATATTGGTTCTACACATGTAGTACATCATATATATCCAAACATACCTCATTATCAAGCAAAAACCGCGACATTGGCTATAAAGAAGGCTTTCCCAAAGATTTATCTTTTTAATCCAATTCCTATTCATAAGGCATTATGGAATATAGCTTGTAATTGTATAGCTGTTTCTTCTGGAGACCAAAAAGGTAAGTACATATGGAGAAGTCCACATTATAAATAAGATTAAATTATTCCAATTTCTGATTTTAAAGATCTTTTATAAATAAGCTCCATTACAATTAAAGTTGCTGCAGTTTAAAAATCTAAATATATTTTGAATAAATTTCTGAAAATAATAATCGCGAAAATATAACCAAATGATAAGTCCCAAAAATATAGTGAAAATTAAAGCAATGTACTGAAGCCAGTGAAAACCATACTTATCCAGTCCATTTCTATCGAAGTTAGAGTTATTCAAAATCTAAATTCCACCAAAATTCACTAAGAAAGCTTTAAATCTTCTCTCCGAAAGAAAATTCGACTTACCGATAAAATGACCGTTTAACATAAAAAAAACTCAGAAAGGCAAAATTAAATTTACAGATTAATTTAGAAAATAATAGATAGCTTAATAAGCTAGTTAATTTTAATTGTTGTTGTTAATAAATGATTTTTGGCATTAATAGAATCAATACTAAACTATTTTCTTGTCCATATATTATCTCATTGTATGAAGCTAATCATATCGATTTTTTTACAGCTTTATTATATTTATCTATATTATGTTTTTAGTGATAAATTTAAATCTATTCTCAAAAATCAATTCCAAATAATATGCATATGTTGAAATTGGAATTGATAAAATAGTAATATTTGGATTATTACTGTTGAGGATATAATTAGAATAACTTTTGAAGTTTAGGGATTCTTATATTCAGAAATATTAAATACTAATCTAAGTCATTTTTAATATTTACTTGATACCTAGACCCAAAAAAGAGTTTGATACGAATAATATACTAAAAGCAGTTAAGAAAATTAAACCACACCAACAAAGTGCATTTAAAATTGATCCATATTTGTTTTTCTTAGGCACTAAATTACTATTTATAGTATCCATAGCCATCCATGCAAATAAAGGAGCAGTCAAAAAACTTCCAGTCATAGCTCCAAATACAAAATCTTTAACACCTACTTCTCCAGATTTAGCTATGAGTAATGCAATAATAGATGAAAATATATGAAAGATCATCCAGTTTCGAAACCTTACCTTTTCTGATCCCAGTGTCATATGTCCTTTATCATTACCTTTTAATAATCCTTGTATTGAAGAGATACTTCTTGGGTAAGCATCCAGACAAGTTAATGTAGTGCTAAACATTGCAGCAAATGCAGCAGGAATTATTATCCATTTAGACCAATCCCCAATAGAAGCTGTATATAACCGTATTAAATTTTGTGCAAATGAGACACCACTCCCAGATAGCATTCCACTGCCAGTACCGTACATTGTTATGGCTCCAAGAGTTACAAAAAATAATGCTGTAATAACAGTTATAAAGTAACCGAAATTAAAATCAAATTCAGCTTCTTCAAGGCTAGGTTTATATTCTGAATCCTTCTCATTAGAGAACATCCAAAGTGAAGGCCAAACGCAAAGCTCTATGGGACATGGCATCCAACCCATTAAAGGTATTAAAAAAGCTAGATTTGATAGCTTCCAAGGACTTATTTCAGGTTTAAACCAAGTTGCATTTAGCCCTTCATTAAATGATCCTTTAGTAAAAAGGGAAATAACAGCAAAGAATGTTAATAGAGTCAGAATAGTGACTAAAAATTTTGAAATAAGATTAAGAGCTCTGTATTTTCCAAATAATAAAATCAAACCGCAAATAACTAAAATAACTATGGAAAGATCCATAGCAGGAAAATTAGAGAATAAGCTTATATTTTTTAATAGTACTCCAGATACAAAGCTTACTGCAGATATGGTAAACGTACCAGTTATTAGACTAACTACAAGAAAGACTGGAAGATATAGAGAATTTCGCTCTTTAAATCCTTCTAAAAGACTTTTGCCCGTCGAGGCTGTAAAACGAGTCCCAACCAGTAAAAATGGATATTTCAAAAGGTTTGTAATTAATATTAAACCAACTAGTGCGAAACCAAATCTAGCTCCTGCAGTAGTAGAGGACATTAGATGAGATCCACCAATAGCTGCTCCCGCAAGTAATATTCCAGGACCAAGGCTTTTTAGAATTCCTTTTTTTAATAAAAACATTTCAGAATTTCTTTTGAAATTATATTCACTCCTTTTGGTATCGTTAGCAACTTATTTAATTAAAAATTTAACTTTAATAAAATAAACTATAATGTGGATGAATTACTAATTAAATTAAAATTTAGCTTTATAAACTTATCTAAAGAATATAGATAATATTTACATAATGAAAATCATAAAATTAGTTTCTTAGTTTATTAATCAAAAAATCAAAATTTTTATAGAAACTCAATCAATTCTTTCTCAAGAAAAAAAATTGATACTTAAATCTTTTTTCTTGAGAGTTTTAATTAAAGTTTTATTTTTAAAGAATAATTAGGAATCTCTCTAAAACATCTTTTCAATTTTTCTCATATAGTATAATCTCTTATTGGTTTATCTTTGAATATGACTTTTATTTTTATAAGCCATATTAAATCCAATTTCTTTTTCTGATTTAGGATTTTAAAAGTAATACATCAATCTGCAAAAATTCTTATATATATGAACTATCAACTTTTACTTGAATCTTTTGCTCAGGGAACTGAGCTTACAGATCAAGAGATAGATCTTTTATCAATAGAATTAGAAACACAAATTATTAATTTAAAAATTAGTAAAAGTTTGGGCTGCTTAAATTATGCGCCAGATCATATATGTGATTTCTTAAAATTAAAGAAGAAGAGTCTCTGGATAATATGTCTTGGAGAGGTTATTGATATTCATAGATCTTCTAATATGGTAACCACTAGAGGCACTGCGGTATATCATGCTCTCTTTAGAGAGGGTCTTATCGTCGGTTGAGTTAGCAGTTGATTAAATATCTAAAATATTAATCTAATTTTTTGCTACCATTATATAAAGGTTTTTAAAAAATTAATAATATTAGAGAGTGCCAAGTAAAATACCAAACTAGAAATATTAGTAAGACTCATTAATAATATTTCGTATCTATTAATAAAAATAAATTTCTAATATAAATCAAGAATTTTAAAAATACTAATACTTATAAAAAAGTAATCACAATTTTCTGAATAAAAATTATAAAAATTTTGTATTTTATTATTTTTACTAAATCAAATAATTTCATCATCAAAAGAGATTAAACATTAGAATAAAAACGATAGACGATAACCCTATCTAAGTGGAGCAACTGATTAATTTTGGAACTCTTCTGTATCGTCTATCACCTTTAAATTTTTTAGCAGTCTTTAACAGAATTTGAAAAAATTAATTTTAAGATTTGGCTAAACGTGAAATATAAGACTCTAAAGAACCCGCATTTATCCATCCAGTGGCAATAGTTTTTGTTTGAGTACTAGTAACCCTCCCACGATGAATATGAGATATGCCAGCAGGGAAAATAATTAGTTTTCCTCGCTCAGCGTTTACATGATGATTTTGCCAATGAAATTCTGTACCACCTGATTGAACATCATTACAATACATAATCCAAGCCAAAATTCTTCTGTTTGGTTCAGTAGCCTCATCACTGATATTCCAATCACAATGCCATTTTTTAAATCCTTCCCCAGGAGAATAACGTTGGAGATTAAAAATTGGATTTACAAAAAGAGATTTTTCTGGAGAGCACTCTTTTAAAAGAGGTCTATCCTCAAGATATTTATCCAACCCAGCATTTACACCTTTAAGTATTACTTGAGATAAGGCAAAAGCCTCTGGATCAGATCGATCTATAGCGACAAGACTTATATCGGTTGATATTTTATGCGGATTTACTTGAGATATAGATTCGCTCCCAAATGATATACCTCTTCGATGTAAATCTTTTCTTTTATCAAAAAAGGAAATAACTCCATCAGCAACCGCTTCAAAGCCGGAGTTTTTATAGCTCCCAATTAATTTCATTATTCAAAATAACCTTTACCCAGAAAAATATCCTATGTGCTTCCATAGCCAAAGATTTAAATCTTTACAACACAGATATATTTATAATTAAAGATTTATTTTCTCGGACTCATTTTTTGTATATCCTTTCAAGTACTTTAATTTCATTCTTAAGATCTTTACTTTTATCATTTCTTGACATCTTTTGTTTGAATATTGGATAAATCCACCAGAACTGCAGGCCAAAGAAAATTATTAAGAGGGTTATCAAATCAATACTTCCTTGAGGCACTTTCATTTTTATTATTTAATTTTTTACATGAATTTCTATTGATATTTTAGTTTATTAGAGGTAATTTAGATAAATTATTTGTTAGTAATGTCCATGGATCTTAGAATATTAGAGATACAAAAATATTTTTTTATTTATTCTTGCATTTCTTTCTGAATTCTTTTCAATCTGTCTTTGTAAATAGATGAGTTGTATGAGGTTACTTCTCCTTTTTTTAATGACAGAATTTTTGCCTGATGAAGCCTTTGCTCTCTTTTAATTTTTTCGCGGATTTTTATGAGGTTGTTCATGAGCTTTTATTTTAAATAGGAATCCCGTTCCCTATTCCTATGTCATGCGTCCAGATTCTTTTTGGATGAACGTGTATTCAATTTAACATTATTTTGGGTTGGATAAGAGAGTAAATACTCCTAAAAAAATTAATTTATGTCAGTAAAAATAAATCAGTAATCTATTTCTAATGGATAATTTGTATTAAATTAAATTAGAAATTAAATTAATTATTGATTGATTTGGTTTTTAATATCTTTTCTTAAGGCAAATTAAAAAAAAAATGAGTATTAAAAATAAATATATAGATAGTTTTGAATTATTTGATAAGTCTTGTAAAAATAAAAAATTTTTAATAAGAGATGCAGAGCTTGAGAGACTAGAGAGGAATCTAACTAAAGGAGACCAAGTTAATAATTATTTTAGTAAAGAGAAATTATCACCTTTACCTACGCTATTTATCGGCGACTTAGCTCCTTTTTTAGAGAGTTTGCTCCCAAGCACAAAATTATTAATAGAACCTAAAATTTATGGATACTCTATTGCTTTGGAGTACAGAAATGGCACTTTAAAAAAAGCAATAACAAAAGAGGGCAATGATGTTACCTGCAAAATTAAGCAAATACAAAACATACCCAGCAAAATTCCTATTCAAAGAGTTTTTCAAATTAGAGGTGAATTATATGCGCCCAATCATACTGCCTTCTTTTCCAGACGAATTGTTGTCTCATTCCTCAGAAATAAAACAGCAATACCAAAGAATATCAGCTTTTGTTGTTTCCAAATACTTAATTCAAGACTTAACCAATCTGAAGCCAAGAAATTTATTGAAAAGTTTGGTTTCTCAATCCCAAATGATATTTACTGTAATTACACAAGCCAAGTCCAATTCTTTAAGAAAGAATTTTTAGATGGAAGGTTATTTGGAGAATATCCAAATAATGGAATTGTAATAAAAATAAATTCAAGAAAATTGCAATTAATTAGAGAAAATACAAATTTAGATTATCCTTATTGGCAAATAGCTATCGAAATCCAGAATCAATAAAGATTTCTTTCTAGTAAGCAATTTTAAATTCAATCAATCTTTTTTTCTTAGATATAGAGCTTTTAAATATTGATAACCTTGATTTGAGGCAAGAATCCTTATACACTCTGGGGCACATTTCTGATTCTCAGAACTAATAGAATCAGAATTAGGTCTTATTTCACAACTTCTAAGGCATTCATAATATGCAGCCTTTGGGTCTAATTCATTTTTGAAATGTTTATCTCTAAATGTTGTCATAATAAAATACCTACTTATTTCTTCTCAAGCTTATTTATCAATTTATCAAGCCATTCAGTATTGGCTTTCTTTTTTTTTTCTATTGAAATGATATTTCTTAACTAGGATCATTTTTAACTCCAGGTCAGTGCAATAAATTTATATGAAACTAGAAGAATCTAGTAGAGCAAAAATACTGATTATGAAGTTTGTGAAATAATTAATTATTAAAATTTACTGAATAAAACAATCAAAAAGAAAGAATATCTTCCCATTTCCTATTTTTAAATTTAGATAGAGATGTAAAAATGGTTATGCTTTTTATATGAATATTATTTTAAAAATAAATAAACCTCATCGATAATATATTTGTATTAATAGGAAGGCTCTAGGTTATAAATGGATGTATTATGTTTTTTCTCTGAAATTCTCTCATAAGTAAGGTCATCATTTATTGCATTTATGTAGGATGTATAAAGTTTATTCCATACAAATTCAAATTCCTCTTTACATAAATCTTTAAATAGAAGATCGCCACAATAATATATATGGTAAGAATCTGTCATAAAAATAGAAATTTTTTTATTTATAACGTGTTTATATTATTCAGTAGTAACTATTTATACTAATTTGCGCTTTTATTAGAACTATCAAAATTTGTTATGTAAATATACTCCTTCTGATTATTGTTAATAACAAAGAAGTATTTAGTTCGGCATAAGATATACGAATCTTGAATTGTTTTTTTTATTTTACTTAATTACTACACTATTGATAAATATAAAAAAATCAATGAAACCTATACCCGAAAATTCTAATTTAGAGCATATAAACTACCAAGATGTTCTAAAAGATGTTAATCAAAATCAAGTTGAATCTCAATATTCGAATGGTAATGAAAAATTAATAAATAAAAATAAACTTTATAGAATGATCAGAACAACACTTGAGATCATAAATAGACTACTTTTCATTTTATTTGTTGGTACTTTTATTTACTCCTTCACCTTAATTTTTTATTTGAATAAACTTTGGTTCTTTTTTTATATATCCAGTGCTATCTCTTGTATATTTTATACCCCTAATAGAAAAGCTCTGAAGGAACTGATTGCAGCATGGCCAAATATTGAAGATCTGATGAAAGGAAGGGGATTATGTAAAAAATAAATAATTACTTATAGATGATTTAAAAAGATTTTTGTTCTGGTTACAGTCAAAATTAAAAAACAATCCACAGATTAATTAATAAAGCGTTAGAAATTATATATATATTCTGCGGAAATGGTATTGACCACAAAGGGTTTAAGATCAATTACAAATCCACTCAACAGTGTACTTATAGAAAAAAAATTTATTAATGTTGATTTGAAATTCACTCAACTCGTATCTTTGGCTGAAAACCTTCCAAGAACAGAGACTATTGAGAGTGGAAGAAATTATTGGAAAGGTGTCTGTAGAAGCTTAATTTTTCGTTTCCCTGATGATCTAGAAATTTTAAAACTTGATGTTAGAAGCTATATAGATAGATCAAAGGGAATAATTCAAATAAGATCATCATCTAGGATAGGTCAGTCAGATTTGGGAGTTAATAAAAGAAGAGTTGAAAATCTACTTGATCAATTAGAAAAACTATAAAAACTATAATAACTCCTCTGGGTGAGTTTTAAGAATCAGTAAAAGATAATAATCTTCATCTAAAATTTCTAGAATGTTTAAGGTTGAAATATCTTAACTGGCATCTTTAAATTTAGAAAATTCATGCTTTAATTCATAGGTGTTATCAATTCGTCATGGTGAAAATTATCTTAATTGGAATTATTGTTTTTTTAGTCTATTCCCAACCAGAGTTAAGGTTGACTGTCGCAGATTGGTTGAGAGCAGCCTCCGATTTCTTAGTTGAATCTGTAGAGGTCAAATAAAAGTGATGCAATTAATTATTCGAATCTCTTACTCTTTAAAAAAATAAGTGATAAAACGCAAATAACGCTAATTGCGGGACCAGGGGATAAGTTGAATATCATTGAAATTATGAAACCAAATATTGAAATTAAAAGTCCGAAAATTGAAGATCTAATCATTCCAATTCTAAGGCTTGAGGCTTTAGTAAGTCCTAGAAGTGGAGGTGTTGATAGTAAAGCGATTACGAGTATTACCCCCACAGCTGACATTGAGCTTACAATAACAAGTGCAGTTGTAAAACTAAGAGCAATATTTAAGAGGGAAACATTTATGCCACTCGCAGAAGCCCCCTCAATATCAAGGCCTACATAAACAATTTTTTCATAACCAAAAATCATTAATGAGGTAAATGCCAGAAAAGCAATTAGGTTTCTAATTAAATCTGCAAAATTTGCAGTTAGTAAATCTCCAAATAATACAGCCTCTAAATCAATTCTTATTCCAAGAAGCGGAATAAGTAAAACACCAAAACCAATCATTCCAGCAAGGATTGTATTCATTATTGCTTCATAGTTTTCATTTTTCTTATTAGTCAAACTTTCTGCAATAATTGCTCCCAAAAGCCCACTTATAACTCCTCCTATTGATGGGTGTATTCCTATAGCTAGGGCTAATGCAAGCCCTGGTAAAACACAATGAGATATTAAATTTACTTGTAATAATCTTTTATGTGTTATTAGTACAGTACCCATTGCGGGGCAGAGTATTCCTGAAAAAATTGTTATTAGCAGAGGCACTAACCACCAATTGTTATTTAAAAAAGACATAAATCATAAGATTGGTTATGATCATACAAAAGTATCTCAAAAAGAACTTTATGCTGATGGTAACTAAAACAAAAATTACTACAAGACAGAAACAACTTCTTGAAGAGCTTAAAGGATGTGATGACGAGTTGAGTGGTCAAGAGTTGCACAGGCAATTGCTTAATAGTGATAAATCAATGGGTTTGACTACTGTATATAGGAATCTTCAGGTACTTCTAAAACTTGGTTTAATTCGTTCAAGGCACCTCCCCACTGGTGAGGTTCTCTATACTCCTGTTGATAGAGATATTCATCACCTTACATGCGTTCAGTGTGGTGAGACATCAAAATTAGAAGGATGCCCAGTAAAAGAAATTCATGCGCCTAAAAAAAATACAAAAAAATTTCAGCTTTTGTTTCATACACTTGAATTTTTTGGTCTTTGCCAAAACTGTTACCAAGAACTTCCTTAATGCCTTTATATTAATAACAATTCCTTGTGCCGTTTAGGTAACTAATATTTATATCGTGTAATTTGTCTTGAACTTCCTTTGGTGTCCCTGAAGCTAATATCGTTTTATCAAGAACAATAACTTTGTCGTATGAGTTTAAGGATGAACCCCAGTCATGACTGCTTACCAATAACGACAAGCCAGCATCAGCAAGCTGACGAATAATCTTGAGGAAATCTTCTTTTGCAGGAGGATCTAATGCAGAACATGGTTCATCTAATAATAAAATTTTAGCTGGTGACATTAATGTTTTTGCGAGTAAAGCTCTTTGTTGTTGTCCACCAGAAAGAGAATCTAATCTTCTTTTAGCCAAACTCGCTATGCCAACTCTTTGCATAGTTGCTTCTAATTCACAACACTTATTTACCCATTCATTTGGAGTTGAGAGAAGAGCTTTGATCTGAAATGGTGATTTAGTATTTGAATTAGTGTTTTTAATCTTGCCTAGAGACACTAACTTTTCAACTGTGATTGGGAATTTCCAATTCATAGAACTTCTTTGAGGCATAAGAGCAATTTTGGATCTGACCCTATTCAATTTCTGATCATCTATTGTGATTTCTCCTTTATTAGGTAGGTTTTGTCCTTGTAATAATCTTAATAGGGTTGATTTGCCAGCTCCGTTTGGGCCCACTAACGCTGTTAGAGTTCCAGGTTTAATCTCAACCGATACCTTATTTAAAACTGGTTTACTTTTTTTTGTGTATGCAAAGGTTAAATTTTCAGCGACTAAA
>MDSZ01077716.1_pt1 | contig 16177 bp, 16 predicted proteins | sample 811201 | NCBI WGS metagenome assembly MDSZ01 (sample SAMN05326647, study PRJNA326480) | marine metagenome | isolation source: seawater | place: Indian Ocean: North | collected 2010
GGAGTTCAATAAAGAGATTCCTTAAAAGATTTCCTGAGTCATCAATTTATGCTTTTGAACCCACTAAACATTTGTTTGATAAAATATATAAACAGTTTCACTCCGACAAAATAAAAGTATTTGATTACGCAATTGGTGAATCAGAAGAAGATAGAGATTTTTATCATCACGACTATCATGAAATAAATTCTTTTTATCCAATGATTGATAACTCAAAATATAAAATTCAAAGGACAAAAAAAATAAATGAGAATGAGATTTTAAAAAGAAAAGTGCAAGTGATTAAAATCGATACCTTTGTCAAAAAAAATAATGTCAAAAATATAGATATACTAAAAATTGATACGCAAGGAGCAGAGGCAGAAGTTTTAGCAGGCGCATCTGAAATCTTAAATAATAAAAAGGTTCAAATTATAGAGTTAGAACATATTTTAGGATTTGCGCATAAAATTGAAAGCAGTTTTTTTAAACTTGAAAGAGTCTTAAATAAAAACAACTATAAATTAATAGCAATTGAACATGCTGATAATATCATTAGCTTTTCAAATTACCAAACAAACCTAATATACGTTACCGAAAAAATATATGATCAAATCCGCCAGCTTCATGAAAAAAATATTGATATAAAAGATGTTACTTATTCTGTTAAACACTTTAGTAAGCTTTGATATGATTAAAAAATATATTAAATTGATTAAATGAAAAAAACTAACTTTATAAATTCAATTGAAGATCTGTCTTTGGGGTTAAATAAATTTAAAAACTTGGAGAATATTTTTTTAAAAGTTGCAAATCTTATGAATAAAACGTTAAAAAAAAATAAAATTATTTTTTGCGGTAATGGTGGATCTGCTGCTGATGCTTCCCACGCGGTAGCCGAATTTGTCGGTCGATATTTAAAGAAAAAAAGAAAGGCGTTAAATACAATTTCGTTGAATGAAAACAATGCTACAATTACTGCTTTAGCGAATGATTTTAATTATAAATATATTTTCTCAAGACAGATTGAAGGTTTAGGTAAAAAAGGTGATCTATTGTTTGCGATATCTACTTCGGGAAAAAGTAAAAATGTTATTGAAGCTGTAAAAAAAGCTAAACGGATGAAGTTAAAAACTGTTCTTCTTACAGGACATAATTATATAAAAGTAAATTGTGATTTTATAATAAGAGTGCCGGCAAAACGAGTAGATAGAATTCAAGAAATGCATATTTTGATGCTGCATTTATTAGCAGAATATATAGATCAAAGAAATTAGTGAAGTCTTTTTATTCTTATTAAATAGATTATAGTTATAACAAAAGCCATTATTGAAATAAATTTCAAAATAAATCTTTTTTTGTCGAAATAATATATTTTTATTTTTGAATTAGGTTTAACTTCCACAAACATCAGAGCATTATCAATATTCTTGATTTTAGTTTCTTCAGCTTTCCAAGAACTGTCATATAAAAAAGGTAAAATAATTTTTTGAATATCATTTGACTCATTAATAATTTCATACTTATTTAATCCCGATCTAATAATTTTGGAATTTTGCGCGATTTTAAATAAATTAGTTTTAGCCATCAAACAGCTGACTGCTTCTTTTTTTTCACAGCCAATTTGTTCTATCTCAGTACTATTAGAATTTAAGACAATATTTCTATCAGAATTTTTAAGTTTAAAAATTTTAATTTCATTTTCTTCACTTTTAATTTTAGATAAAAGTTCAAATTTTGTTTGGTCAAAATACTTTTCCTCATTTTTTAATATAATTAGATAGGTAATATTAAATAGGTTGAGAAATGCCTCATTATTAATTTCACTATATCTTGGATCCAAAGATGAATACATTTTATCTTTTGGAGCTCTTAATTGAATTTTATGCGCATTTTTAAATTCTGAATTAAATGGGTAAATATTAAGTTTAATTAAATCGTTAAAATAAAAAATATTTGACTCAAGGAAAATATCTGACTTTCTTTCCTTAATTAAATTCCAAACCCCTTCGCTTAGATAACTTTTTCCAATCTCTGTGTTATTATTGAATAAAGACTTGGAAGTCTTAAAAAAATCCGACTCTTGATAGTCTTTGTTAATTTTGAAAAAATTGTATTTTTGGGATTTTAAATTGTTATATTGATAACTTATCGAAGAAACAACATGAAGCGTTGTAAAAATTAACGCAAGGCAAATAATAGTTTTTCTAATTTTTATGTTTGACAATGATTTTATAAAACTACCAAATAATATAACTGAAAAAAAATTATTTAAATCTCTGATTAACCAAGGTGAGCTTATGATTGACATAAAAAAGTTTTTTAAATCTAAAAATGAAAAAACTATAAGTATTAAAAATACGTAGTTAATAAAGTAAATTTGTTTAGAGTTTTTTAAAAGAATTAACCTAAAAGCTTCAAAAAAAGCGAAGTAGAATATAATTCCACCAAAGGGTAACCAAAAATTGTCGAATGAAGAAAATTTACTCAAAAATGGAAAATCAATGTTAAAAGTACTTTCAAAGAATTTTAGAAAAAAAACGATACCTGAAAAATAATGTTTTACTTGAAGAATAAGTTGATTTTCTCTTGAGGCCTCATCAAAATTACTCACCTCATAGGCTAGTCTGTAAAAGTTTTCAGCTGTAATAAAAATAAATACAATTATTCCAAAATAGAAGTACCTTTCTTTAAAAAAGAAATAATTTTTGTTAAACAAAATAATCAGTAAAAATCCCAAAGCATTTGTAAGCATGTACGCTTCATGGGTATTAATAATAATATATCCAATAATTAGAATTAATTTAAAAAAATAATACCTTGTCTTTAGATGTAAAAATTTGATTAAATAATATAAAATTAACGGAAAACAAGAAACCGAAATAAAAGTTTTAAGAGAGTCTCCAACGAATACTTGCCAAAGAATTTCAATATTAAAAGCGTAAAGTAAACATATAATATAAGGGTTACTTAATTTGAATAAATCATTAATTTTTTTTAAATAGTTAAATTGTAAATATAAACCTAAAATAAAAGTTGAAAAATAAAATACTTTTATATTTCCAATAAAAATGGTTGTAGGAAAAAAATAATTCAAACCGGATCCAAGAGGTATTCTTGTACCGGGCCCTAAAAGATCAAAGAAAAAAATGAATGGATTAAAATAATTTTTTTGTAATATAGATGCGCTAAAATGATTGTATTGATAATCCTCGACTCTATCTAATCCTATAACTAGTAATGGTATAAAATAAATTGATTGGATGAGAGTTAGAAATATTAAATCTTTGTAAAATGTTTTTTTAGATAAAAATTGCTTTAAATGCTGTAACATTTGTTAGTAAAATAATGATATAAATCTTATTAATATAGTTAATTTTAAAATAATGATAAATCAAGCTTTAATATTAGTTGGTGGTAAAGGAACAAGGTTAGGGAAATTAACAAAGAAAAATCCGAAGCCTCTATTACAAGTAAATCAAAAACCATTCCTAGATTTTGTAATTAATTTCCTTTTGAAATTTAAAATTAAAAAAATACTTCTTTTAACTAAATTTAAGCATGAAAAATTTAAAAAACTATATGACAAAAAGAAAATAGGAAAAACAATAATTAAATGTGTTCCCGAAAAAGAATATCTTGGTACTTCAGGTGCACTAAAAAACGTGATCAATAAATTAGATAAAAAATTTATAATGTGTAATGGTGATACAGTTTTTAATATTAATCTTTTTAATTTTATTTCAAAATTAAAAAAACAATATATTGGTATTTTGGCATGTTCCTCTTTACAAAATAATATAAAAAGATATTCAAATTTTAGTTCTAAATCAAAAAAAATAATTTCTTCAGGTATATATCTATTTCAAAGAGACAAGATTAAAAAATACTTAATTTCTCCAGGTTCAATAGAAAATGACGTTTTAAAAAATTTACCAAAAAAATTATTTAAAAAAGTCTGCTATAAGGAAAAATTTCTCGATATTGGCATACCTAAAGATTTTAATCGGGCTGAAAAATTTTTGAATAAAACATTTAAAAGAAAATGTGTTTTTTTAGACAGAGACGGGGTGATAAATTATGACTATGGTTATGTATATAAAAAAAAAGATTTTAAATGGAAAAAAAATGTTATCCCAGCTATCAGACTTTTAAATAAAAATGGATATTTAGTTATAGTAGTTTCAAATCAATCTGGCGTTGGAAGAGGTTTCTACTCTGTTGATGATGTTTCAAAACTTCATATTTGGATAAATAAACAATTATCTTCGAAGGGAGCTTATATTGATAAATTTTATTTTTCACCTTTTTATAAAAATTCATATTATAAGAAATTCAGAATTGGAGGAGAATATAGAAAACCGAATATAGGAATGTTTAATAAAGCCGTGCGAGACTTTAAAATTGACAAAAAAATTTCATATTTTATTGGTGATAAAGATAGTGACAAAAATGCTGCAAAAAAATTTAAAATAAAATATTATAATGTAGACAACAACACCGATTTATATAATTTAATCAAAAATAAATTAAATATTAATTAATTTAATGAAAAAAGCTTTAATAACAGGAATTACGGGGATGGTTGGATCCCATTTAGCTGATTATCTTTTAAAAAAAACTAATTGGAAAATATATGGTGCTTGTAGATGGAGAAGCCCAATCGATAATATCCATCACTTATCAAATTTAATAAACCAAGGTAAAAAAATTGAGCTAAGCTATTTAGATTTAACTGATTATTCCTCTGTTTATGAATGTTTAAAAAAAATTAAGCCAGATTATATATTTCATTTAGCAGCACAAAGTTTCCCTAAAGCAAGCTTTGATTTAAGAGAAGTTACATATGATACAAACATTTTGGGAACAGACAGATTGCTTCATTCTGTTGTTAGTTTAAAAATCAATCCTATAATTCATGTTTGTTCATCATCAGAGGTATTCGGAAGGGTTGAAAAAAAAGATCTTCCTATAAATGAAAAAAATAAATTTCATCCAGCTTCTCCTTACGCAATATCTAAAATAGGAACTGACTTTATAGCAAAATATTATTATGAAGCTTTTCAATTAAAAATTCTTACTACTAGGATGTTTACGCATACTGGTCCAAGAAGAGGGGATTATTTTGCAGAGTCAAGTTTTGCTAAACAAATAGCTTTGATCGAAGCTGGATATCAAAATAAAGTTATTCATGTAGGAAATTTAAAATCTTTAAGAACTGTTGCAGATGTAAGAGATGCAGTAGAAGCATATTATTTATTGGTGACAAGAAAACCTCGATATGGTGAGACTTATAATATTGGAGGAAAATTCACATGTACAATTAAAGAAATATTGAATTTTTTAATTAAATCTTCAAAGGTAAAAGGAATTAAAATCAAATTAGATAAAAAACGGTTTAGGCCAATCGATGCTGATCTTCAAATTCCTGACACCAAAAAATTCACAAAGCATACCAACTGGAGACCTAAATATAAATTTAATCAAACTATGATAGATCTTCTTAATTATTGGAGGCAGAAAGTAAGAAGTGGGAGTTTTATTAATAGATGAAAATTTTTAAGACCAAATTAAAAGATGTAATGAAAATTAGACTTAAGGCCTTCAAAGATCATAGAGGAAAATATCTAGAAACCTTTAACAAAAAATTATTTAAAAAAACGAAAAAAAAAATTGAATTCATTCAAGATGATATTTCTATATCAAAAAAAAATGTATTGAGAGGTATTCATGGTGATTTTAAAACATGGAAGTTGATTACATGTTTGTATGGAGAATTTTTTTTACTTGTAGTAAATAATAAGAAAAAAGATAAACAGTATAAAAAATCACAAATATTTTTTTTAACCGATAGAAATAATATACAAATTTTGATTCCCCCTGGTTTTGGTAATGCTCACTATGTTAAATCAAAAGAGGCTATTTTTCATTATAAACAATCGACATTATACAACCGAAAAAGTCAATTCACTATCAAGTGGAATAGTAAAGATCATAATTTTAAATGGCCATTTAGAAATAAACCTATTACATCTAAAAGAGATCAAGTTTAATGATTATTTGTAGAACACCATTCAGAATATCCCTATTTGGAGGAGGTACAGATTTTCCATCCTGGTACAAGAAAAATTTAGGAATGGTTATAAGTGGATCGATCAATAAATATTGCTACATAACTGTTAGAAATTTACCTTCAGTTTTTAAGTTTAATTTTAGATTAAGGTATCATGAGACAGAACAAGTAAAAAATATAAATAAAATTAAACACGGTCCTTACAAAGAAGTTTTAAAGCACTTTAATTATCACAATGATAATATAGAAATAGTTCATTCTGCAGACCTGCCGTCTTTATCTGGGTTAGGAGGTAGTTCAAGCTCAACTGTATGTGCTATCCATGCAGTATCAGCTTTGCGAGATCAGTTATTAAATAAAAAAAAGATCGCAAAACTAGCTCTCAAAATAGAGCAGGAAAAACTAAAAGAGTCAGTCGGTTCACAAGATCAAATTACCGCTGCCTTTGGAGGATTTAATTTGATTGAATTTAACACTTTATCAGATTTCCATGTTCAGAACATAATTAATGAAGAAAAGATAAATTATTTAAATCAATCTTCTATTTTGCTCTATACAGGGATTAGACGATTAAGTGAAAAAATTGAGAAACAAAAAATAACAAATATCAATAAAGGAAAAATCAAAGAAAATCTCGACTCAATAAATAATATTACTGAACAGGCTTTAGATGAATTTACCAAAAGAAAAATGAATTTAAAAAAAATTGGTAGTTTGATGAACTTGTATTGGGAGCAAAAAAAACAGTTAACTGGTAATGTAAGTAATAAACATATTGATAATATATGTAATATCGCAATGAAAAACGGTGCCTATGGTGTTAAACTTTTAGGTTCTGGGGGTGGCGGATTTGTCTATATTTTGTGTCCAGCAAAATTAAGAAATAAAATATGCAACAAACTTAAAAAATATAAAATTGTAAACTTTAATTTTGAAAATTCTGGAAGCACTATCATATATAATAAAACATTATTTTAAATATAATGAGAGAGAAAATTTTAATCGCAGGTGGATCCGGTTTTATTGGAACTAATATCTTAAAAAAGATAAATAAATCAAAATTTAAAGTATTCGCAACGAAATATAAAAATAAAAATAATTATTTAATTGATCAAGTTAAATATTTTACAGGAGACATAAGAAAATTAGATTTTTGTAAAAAGATTACTAAGTCGATGGATACTGTTGTTATGTGTGCAGCAGTATCTTCGGGATCTATGGTAATTCAAAATAATCCAATGTATCACGTTGATGATAATGTAAAAATGAACTTAAATATTCTCAAAGCATCTTCAATTAATAATGTAAAAAAATTTGTATTTATCAGCAGTAATACCGTTTATCCTGTTGGAAATAAAGCAATGAATGAAAATGACGTTAATCATACTCTTTTTAAAAAATATTTTAATGTGGGATGGATGAAAATTTTTTCTGAAAAGCTTTGTGAAATGTATAAAAGTAAGATGAATATACTGATAGTAAGACCTGGAAATATTTATGGACCATACGATAAATATGATGCAACAAGATCAAAAGTCATAGCTGCATTAATAAATAAATTTGAAAAAGGAAAATCTATTGAAATTTGGGGAGACGGGAAAGATATCAAAGACTTTATATTTGTAGATGATTTTGTTAAAGCCTTACTTAAGTTAATACCGAAAATTAATGGTTTTAAAATATTTAATATTGCATCAGGTAAATCGATAAGTTTAAAAAAAATAATTAAATTTTTGATCAAAAAATATAAAATAAAAAATGAAAATATAAAATATAATTTGGCAAAGCCGACTATGATACCGATTAGGAGGATTAGTATAAAAAAAATAAAAAAGTTTATAAAGTTTAAAACTCATTTTTCAATTGAAAAAGGTATTTCAAAAACTATAGATTGGTACAGAAAAGATTACATATTTAATGAAAACAATAGAAAAAAAAGATATTAGAAAAATATTTTTACCTTTTTTTAAGAATAAAAAAATTTTAATTACAGGTGGCACTGGATTAATCGGTAGAGAATTAGTCAGTTTTTTATTAATGTGTAAACCAAAATCATTAAAAATAATCTCTTTGGATAAATTTAAAAATAAAAATAAGTTCATTAAATTCATTCACGGCGACTTAAGCAACTTTGATCTATGTAAAAAAATTACAAAAAATATTGACATAGTTTTCCATTTAGCTGGGATAAAGGGTTCTGTAAAAGTTACTATAGAAAAACCTGCTTCTTTTTTGGTCCCATTATTGATGATGAACACTAATATCTTAGAAGCATGTAGAGTGAACAAAGTTAAAAGATTGGTTTATACAAGTTCTATAGGTGCTTATTCAGAGGGAAGTATCCTGACTGAAACAGAAAAAAAAATTGGTGAGCCTATGGATAAATTTCCAGGTCACGCAAAACGAATTGCTGAGTTACAAATCAAAGCTTATAAGAAACAATATAATTTAAAAAATTTTTTTATTGTGAGACCTTGTAATGTTTATGGACCAGGAGATAATTTCGATGAGCGAAATGCTATGGTTATTCCTAGTTTAATGAACAAAATATTGAAAGGTAAAGGAAAAATAAAAGTTTGGGGAAATGGTAGGAGTATTAGAGATTTTGCTTTTTCTAGAGATGTAGCAAGGGCAATTTTGTTGACTTGTATTAAAGGAACTAAAAAATTTGAATTTTTAAATATTGGAAGCGGTAAAGCAGTCTCCATAAAAAAATTAGTAAATACTTTAAAAAGTATTGTAATTTTTAAAGAAAAGTATGATGGAGTTCAAAGTAAGGGTTTTTCGAAAAGAGTTTTGAGTATGAAAAATACAAGAAAAACGATAAACTTTAAACCTTACTATTCTTTGCACGACGGCTTAAAGGAAACCTGGGGATGGTTTTGTAAAAATCGGAGAGAAACAAAAAAAAGGAAAAATTACTTTACGTGAAAAAAGATCAAAAAAACAAGATAAAAAAACTTATTAATTTTGAAAAAGAAATTAAAAAAATTTATGAAAGTGGAAAAATTAAAGCTCCAATACATCTTTCAGGAAACAATGAAATTCCTCTCATAAAAATATTTAAAAAAATAAATAAAAAAGATTGGGTTTTTTCATCTTGGAGAAATCATTATCATGCGATTTTAAAGGGGATACCAATTAATTTAATTAAAAAAGAAATAGTAGAAGGAAGGAGCATGGGTTTAAATTTTAAAAAATATAATTTTTATTCTTCCTCAATCGTGGGGGGTATAATACCTATTGCATTAGGCTTAGCGAAATCTTTAAAACTTAAAAAATCAAAATCAAAAGTTTGGGTTTTCATTGGGGACATGACCTTCGAAACTGGTCTCTTTCATGAATGTTTTAAATATGCAAAAAATCATAAGCTGCCAATCAAGTTCGTTGTAGAAGATAATAATATGAGCACAAATACACCCACTAATAAAGTTTGGATACATAAATCAAAGGTGCCAAAGGGAGTGATCTATTATAAATATAAAAGAAAGTATCCTCATCATGGTACAGGATCATGGGTTTTATTTTAAAATGAAAAAATATAGACAAGAATTAATAAAATCCATGAATTTCTTATCAAAAAAAAGGGATACTCTATTCTTAGGTCAATCAGTTTCTTATTCTGGAAATGCAATTTTTAATACTCTTAAAAATGTTCCAATTAAAAAAAAAATTGAACTTCCTGTTTTTGAAGATACACAAATGGGGATGTCGATAGGTTTAGCTTTAAACGGTTATGTTCCCATAACTTGTTACCCAAGATTTGATTTTTTAATACTTGCTATGAACCAATTAGTCAATCATTTAGATAAAATCAGAAAAATGTCCAGAAATGAAATGAAACCAAAAGTAATAATAAGAACTTCCATAGGATCAAAAGTTCCTCTGAACGGAGGACCTCAACATACTCAAAATTATACAGAAGTTTTTAAAAAAATTTTAACTGAAGTGAAAGTTGTTTATTTAAGTAAGCCAAATCATATTTTCAATAGTTTTAAAAAAGCTTATAATGATAAAAATTCTTATTCGTATCTGTTTATTGAAAATGGAGATTTTTATAATATTAAATAATGAAAAAAACTGTAGCAACAATTCTAGCCGAGGAGTTAAAAAAAAATAAAATTAACGACCTTTTTATGCTTACTGGCTATGGGGCTATGTACCTTAACGATGCAATCGAAAGAGCTAATATCAAATTTTATGCTGCTCGAAACGAGGCAGCAGCTCCTATGATGGCGTCTGCATATGCTAAACATAATAATAAAATTGGAGCTGTTTGTGTCACTGCAGGTCCAGGAGCCACTAATGCTTTACCAGGGTTAGCTGAAGCTTTTGTTGATAGTAGCCCAATAATAGTTTTATCAGGACAGGTAGAAAAAAAATTTAGCTCGGATAATTACAAAAATGTAAATTTAAGGACTTTAGGTATAGCCGAGTTTTCAGTTACCAGAATTTTGAAAAATATTACAAAATACTCAACCACAATAAGAAATCCAAATAATTGCCTTTACGAAATTCAAAAAGCCATTTATCTCTGTAAAAGTGGACGACCTGGTCCGGTTTGGCTGGAGGTGCCACTAGATATTCAGTCGACAATAATTAAAAATCCAAAAAAATTAAAAAAATTTAAAATAGTAAAAAAAAAGGATAATTATAAAATATCTAACACGATTTCTCTTATAAAGGCATTAAAGAATTCGAAAAAGCCGATCTTTATAATTGGAAACGGAATAAAACAGTCAAATACGAAAAAATCTTTTTTAAGATTATCTAAAAAGTTAAATATCCCTTTTTTTAATTCTAGATTTGCAAATGATTTGTATTCCCATGATCTTAAAAACAATTTGGGGCTATGCGGTATAAAAGGTGTATTATATGCAAAAGAAATTATTGAACAGTCTGATTTAATAATATCCTTTGGTTGCAGACTTGCTCCATCATTAACTAATGGAAATCCTGAGACTTTCACAAAAAATACTAAAGTTATTTCAATAAATAATGACGTAAATGAGCTAGATAATCCATTGTTAAAAATTAATAAAAAATTAAATGTTGACCTAAAAAATTTTTTTAAAACTTTAGAAAACTTGGATCACAAATTAAGCTTCAAAAAAACTGAATGGCTTAACCAATGTTTTGAAATTAAAAAGAATAAAGAGATCCCAAATATTTTTTTAAAATCAGAACCAATGGATATGTATAGGTTTATGTATGATCTTTGCGAATTTTCAAAAAAGGACACAATTTTAATTACTGATGCAGGGTCTAACTATTATATTGGTGGACAGATTTGGAAATTTAGAAAAAATCAAACAGAGATCTCGTCAACCACTAACGCAGCAATGGGCCTGTCTCTTCCATTATCAATTGGTGCAGCTATTTCATCTAAAAAACAAGTATTCTCTGTCACTGGAGATGGATCGATTGAATTAAATATACAAGAATTAAAAACTATCTCACATTATCAGTTGAATATAAAAACTTTCGTTATAAATAACGGTGGCTATGTATCAATGCAAAAATGGCAAGATGATTTTTTTGATAAAAATAGATTAGACACTTCTTTAATCACCGGTGTAGGTACGCTTAATTTTGAAAAAATAGCGAAAGCATTCGATTTAAAATTTATTAAAATATCTAGAGTATCAGAAATAAAAACAAAAATAAAAAAAATTCAAAAAGATAAGAAACCTTATTTAGTAGAAGTTATAACAGACCCTAATCAGAAAATCTATGGCCAAAAATTCTAGAATTGATTATTTGACAAGTAAAGGTTTAAAAGTAAAAAAAATATTTCTTGATTTAATTCTAAATAATTTCAAATTTCATTTAGGTGGAACTGCTTCTTGTTTAGACATTTTGATTTGTTTAATTTATGAAAATTTTATTAATTACAATAAACTAAATAGAAATTTGTTGCTATTAAGTAAAGGTCATGCTCTCGGGGGTATCTATTCGATTTTAATAGAAAAAAAATTAATCAATTTTAAAAATTTAATTAAATTAAAAGAAAAAAAATTAATTGGAAATCAGCTTGATGTTTATAACTTAAAAAAATTTGTTGATTGGAATACTGGGTCTCTAGGGCACTCATTAGGAGTCTCCATAGGTTTATCGATGGCTAACCCTAATAAAAAAATCTGGAATATTATTGGAGATGGTGAAACAGATGAAGGTTCAATCTGGGAAGCTTTACATTTTATTTCTGATAAAAAAATTAAAAATATTATTATAATTATTGATAGAAATAAGATTTCAGCATCATCAAAAATTGAAAATAAAGTTTTTTTTAAGAAAAATATTTTTAAAAAACTTAATATCTATACTCAGATTATCAATGGACATAGTTATAAGCAAATTCTTAAAGCTTTAAGGAAAGCAACAAGCCAAAAAGAAAGCTGCATTATTGTAGCAAATACTATTAAAGGTAAAGGCTTTGGCGATCTTGAAAATAATTTAAAATTTAGCCATCATTTGCCAAGTCCAAAAATTATTAAATCAATACAAGAAAATTTGAAAAACTGAAATGAGAGATATAAGGGATATATTTTTTTTGAACGTTAGAAATCGTTTTTTAAAAGATAAAAAATTAAGAATTTTGACTAATGATGCTGATGTTTTTGCTCTACAAAGATTAAGGGGTCATAAACGCTATATTGATGCAGGAGTAGCAGAGCAAAACTTGATTAATATAAGTGCAGGTTTTTCAAGGAAAAATTTTAAAAGTGTAGTTTATGGATTTTGCACTTTTTTAACTTTTAGATGTTATGAGCAAATTAGATTTAATATTGGCAGCATGAAGTCTAACGTAAAAATTGTTGGAATTGGTCCAGGTTTTTCTTTTCCCAATGATGGACCTACTCATCATGGAATTCATGATTTATATGTAATGTATTTAATTCCGGAATTAGAAGTTATAAATATTGGAGATAATGAATTATCTGAGGTTGTAAGTAAAAATTTATTTAAGATTAAAGGACCGGTATACATTAGAATTGATAAAGGAAATTTAGAATTAAAAAACAAAATTAATTATAATTTAAAAAAAGGATACGCCTATTTGAAAAATCATAAAAAAAATGAAAGGTTAATAATCACCTCAGGCTATTTTTTTAAACAATCATTAGAAGCTGCTGATAAAATAAAAAACCTAGATGTAATTAATTTATTTAGATTTAAAAATTTTAATAAAAAAAAATTTATTAAAGATTGTAAAAAATATAAAAAAATATTTATTTATGACGAGAATACCTTTGAAGGAGGTATAGCAAATATAGTTTTAAAACTACTTAGTGGTAATTATGATACAAAAAAAATCAAAACTTTATGTAGTCCTAGTGTTCAATTATTTCAATATTCTCAAAAAAGAAATGAAATTCACGAATTATTAAGTATTGATAAAAAGAATTTAGAAAAATTTATAAAAAAAAATTCGTAAAATAAAATTATTTAATATATGAATTAAAATGTTATGAGATTTAATTTTAAAGGAAAAAATATTCTTATAAGCGGAGGAACGCATGGTATAGGCTTATCTTGTGCTGAACAATTTCTAAAATTAGGTGGAAAAGTAATAACTTTTTCAAGAGATGAAAATAAGATTAATTTAACAAAAAAACAATTTAATAAGTTTAGAAAAAACTTCTATGTTCAAAAAGGAGATGTCCTCGATGAAAGTTTCCTATTTAATTTCTCAAAACTAGTAATAAAAAAGTTCAAAAAAATTGATATCTTAATTCATAACGTAGGTGGAGGAGGTAAATGGGGCAAAGAAGATTTTACTCTCGTAAATGCAAAGCTTTGGGATGAGGTTTACAAAAAGAATATTAATGGAATTATTTATTTCAATAAATTTTTTTTAGACTCGATGAAAAAAAAGCGTTGGGGGAGAGTGATAACTATTTCATCATTAAGCGCTACGGAAGTTCATGAAAAGGATAGGGCTTGGTTTAATGCAGCAAAGTCGTCCCAACTTTCAATTATGAAAAATCTTTCTAAAAATAAGAAATATACTAATTATAATATTACATTTAACACTATTTCGCCAGGACCCATTTTTATAAGAGATACGTACTGGCATAAGGTTAAGAAAAAAAATCCAAAACAATTTAAAAAATGGATTAACAAAAATATTCCTGTCAATAGATTTGGTTATGTAGAGGATGTTTCAAGTTTAGCAATATTTTTAGCAAGTGATAACGCATCTTTTATTAATGGTGCAAATTTAATTATTGATGGGGGAAAATCAAATAGTTTGTAAATTCTTCAATCTTTTTTTTCTAAGTATTTGAAAAAATATTGTTTGTTGAAAATTCTTATTAAAAATAAAGAAATTATTGTATAAGACTCGTAAGCTCCATTATACCAGATATTTTGCTTTGTTGCACCACCTATACGAGCTGGTTCATCTCCCGGTATTTCGCAAACTTTCTTATTCAAAACTCTGCACCAAATCGCAAGATGAGTATTTATTGTAAGAACTCTTTTGACTCCAGTATTAAAAAAAACTTCTTTTTTTACAGCATAATAAATTCCCAGCACATCCGTATATTTAGCATTAAAAAAAATATTTACTGCAGTTGTGAACATCCAGTTACCAAAACCAGTTATTAGTGTATCGTCAGCGCTTTTAGCTTTACCTAAATATCTTGAAACTTTTATCATGTCATAATCGTCCTCTTCTAACTTTTTATAAATCTCTGATATTTTTTCGGGTATACAATTATTATCTGGGGAAAAAAATATCATATGAGAGGTTTTGCAATTTTCTATTGCCATATTATTGGCATTTAACATTCCTTTTCTATCATCTGGTTGAACCATTACGTCCCATCCAAGTTCTTTTGCATATTCAATGGAACCATCGGTAGAGCCCCCATCGATCATAAGCACTCTTTCTAAACATTGCTTTTGATTATTTATTCTAGGACCAACTTCTTTTAGGCCTTCAATTTCATTTAATGCAAAAACGACTAGTGTAAGGTTTCTTTTGGACATGGATCAAATTTTATTTAATAGTGATAATACGCTTTGATTAGTTCGGTTTTGATTAAAAAAATCTTTTTTAAGAATATTAGATGTAATATCAAACTTGTTATTAAATGTAAAATCTATATGCATACCGTAATTAATTATAACTATATTTCTATCCTTCTTAACAGGTTTTAAGCCTCTATGGAAAGCTACTGTATTAGCAATAATCACATCGCCTTTTTTTGCCAGGATCGGTACAAAATTTTTTGACCCATATTGAGCTTTTAGATAATCATCTTCCCATCTTGCTTTTTTTCCCCATTTTTTTTTTATATTTTTAAATGATTTTTTTATATAGTAGAACGGACCATCTGCTCTTGAATTTACATCGTTTAAATAAATAAAAACTTTTAACAATTTAATGGAGTTCTCATCAATATGAAAGTGCTGCGTATCATGTTCTTTAATTTTGTTCTTATAAGTTTTTACGCATTTTAAAAATGTCAAGTACGGCAAACAACCAAAGTAATTTGAAGTTAATGCTAAAATTCTTTTATTTAAAGAAAAATTAATAAGACTTGGTAGATTAATTAGGGGATCCTTTAATTTCACACTGTCGGTGAGATTTCTAAATTTTTTTTCTCCAACTTGAAAAGTTTTCTTATCAATTTTTGGAAGATAAATATGTTCGATATCTTTTTTTTGTGATCGTAAATCTCTTGGAATAGAGATGTTTTTTAAATTTTTTATTTGTTTTTGAAATTCTAAATTGAGGTTTTTTATCTCTTTTTTAGAGAAGACATTTTTTAAAATACAATAGCCATACTGATTTAGTTCTTTAAGTTTTTTTTTGTCTTTATTATCAATTTCAACTTTCTTGTGTAATTTTTTTTCTAAAGTTTTTTTAAAACTTTTATTATAATAATTTTTTAGGTATTTATAATCGGATACTACAAGCATTATTTTGACAATAATTTTTTTTATAAGAAAATTAAAGATAAAAATTTTTTTCAGTGCATAAATCAAGCCAATTGAGCTATTAGTACTGGTCAGCTACACGCGTTACCGCGTTTCCACATCCAGCCTATCAACGTAGTGGTCTACTACGGCTCTATGGGAAGAACTAGTTTTGAGGTGGGTTTCCCACTTAGA
>MDSZ01239952.1_pt1 | contig 16176 bp, 12 predicted proteins | sample 811201 | NCBI WGS metagenome assembly MDSZ01 (sample SAMN05326647, study PRJNA326480) | marine metagenome | isolation source: seawater | place: Indian Ocean: North | collected 2010
ATTTTTTTCATTAGTATCTACATCTCTGTTAGTTTCAGACAAATTGAATACAAATGATTATGCTTTTTTCTTTAAACATTTATCTTTTGTTTTTTTAGGGATTATAATAATTTTTATTTTATCATCAATTAATGAGGAAAGGCTTTTTAAAATCTCTCCAGTAATTTTTTTATTCTCACTAATATCTTTATTTTTAGTACCAGTCATAGGAGTTGAGGTGAATAGTGCCCAACGCTGGATTGATTTATATTTGTTACCCAGATTCCAACCAATTGAGATAGTCAAACCATTTTTGATTATTTTTATTAGTTTAATTTTAAGTAGTGAAAAATATACTAATATTTACCTTAAATATTTATTATCATTTTTGATTACTTTAATGATTGCTTTATTGTTAGCAGCCCAACCAGATATTGGGCAAACTTTATTAGTTTTTTTTAGTTGGTCAGTATTAATTTTTGTATCAGGTATTAATATTATTTTTTTAACTTTTTCGAGTTTAATTTTGTTTATAGCGCTTTATTTGTTAATCGTCTTTATTCCAAAATTCGCATATATAAAAAATAGAATTTTATCTTTTTTTAATTCAGAAACCGGAACTCATAATGCACAATCAGAAAAAGCAATTGACTCAATAAGTAGTGGTGGATATTTTGGAAAAGGTATAGGAGAAGGAACTTTGAAAAATAGTGTGCCAGAAGCACATACAGATTATATAATATCTGTAATATCAGAAGAGTTTGGTGTAATCGCAATAATTCTAATTATCTTGGTCTTTTTGATATTCATTTATGCTGTGTTTAAAAAAGTTTATCTAGAAAACGAGGAAAGAATAAAATTGATTTTAGTTGGAAGTATCAGTCTAATCTTAGTTCAAGCAATCATACACATTGGAGTAAACATAAGGTTATTTCCAACTACTGGAATGACACTTCCTTTTATAAGCTATGGAGGTTCTTCAATAATAAGCATTTCAATTTTGTCTGGAATAATTTTAAATTTGACTAAAAGAAAAGTTAAGTGAGATGAGAGAAAATTTTTTAATTACTACTGGTGGCTCAGGAGGTCATGTAATACCAGCAATTATACTTTATGAACATTTATCTAAAGATGCAAATGTTATAATTTCAACTGATAAAAGAGGATTAAAGTATTTTGATAAAAATATTTATAAATTTGAAATTGTAAATACACCTAAATTAAATAATGTATTTTTTTTACCATTAAGTTTAATTATAATATTATTTTTAACATTTAAATCATTTTTTTTATTAAAGAATAAAAAAATTAAAAAAATTTTTTCTACTGGTGGTTATATGTCTTTACCAATAATACTTGCTGCTAGATTGTTAAGATTACAAATTTACTTAATAGAGCCTAACCATGTTTTAGGTCGCGCAAACAGATATTATCTAAATACTTGTAAAAATATTTTTTGCTATACAAAAAAAATTAAAAATTTTCCAATAATTTTCCAAGATAAGATTGTAGTAATTAACCCTCTTGTAAAAGAAAATATTTATAAACTTAATTCTCTGAACAAAGAAAAGAATAGATTTACTTTATTAGTAGTAGGTGGCAGTCAAGGTGCTAATATTTTTGATAAAAATTTAAAAAATATAATTTTAAATATTTCAAAAAAAACATCGATCAGAATAATTCAACAAACTAAAAAAGAAAACATTTCTCATTTAAAGAGCTTTTATTCAAAACACAATATTAAAAATGAAATTTTTGATTTTGATAAAAATTTTTTAACTAAAATTCAGCAAGCAGATCTTTGTATTACGAGAGCAGGAGCCTCAACTCTTGCAGAGTTATCAGTCTTAAATATTCCTTTTATAGCAGTCCCTCTTCCAACGTCTAAAGACAATCATCAATTTGAAAATGCTTATTTTTATAATTATAATAATTGTTGCTGGTTGATTGAACAACATCAGTTTGATGATAAAATCGAAAGAGTTCTAGAGGATATTTTAAATGATAAAAGAAACTATTTAGATAAAAAGGAAAATTTAAAGAAATTAAATTATCAAAACTCATGGATAAATGTTAATCAAAAAATATTAGAAATTATAAATGAAAATTGAATTAGCAAAAACTGAAATAGTTCACTTCGTTGGTATTGGAGGTATCGGCATGAGTGGACTTTCTTTGATTATGAAGGGAAAAGGATTTAAAGTCCAAGGAAGTGATTTATCTTTAAATAAAAATATTGAGAGGTTAAAAAAAGAAAAAATTAAAATTTTTATTGGACAAAAAAAACAAAATTTGAAAAATGCAACTATAGTTGTAATTTCATCGGCAATTAAAAAAAACAACCCAGAAATTATTGAGGCAAAAAGAAAAAATTTAACAATCATTTCAAGAGGAAAAATGTTAGCCCACATTGTTTCTTTGATGAAAAATATTGTCGTAGTAGGATCACACGGCAAAACCACCACAACTTCATTAGTGGCCTCTATATTTCAAAAAACAAAATTAGATCCAACAATAATAAATGGAGGAGTAATCAATTCATTAAAAAATACTGCAAAACTTGGTAAAAGTGATTGGTCAATATTAGAGGCAGATGAGTCTGATGGAAGTTTCATTCACATACCTCCCACATATTCAATAATTACAAATATAGATAGAGAGCATATGGATTTTTATAAGTCTATGGATGAACTTAAAAACTATTTTATTAAATTTATTGAAAAAGTTCCGTCATTTGGAAAATCTTTCATTTGTTTAGATGATAAAATTAATTCTGAAATAATCAAAAATCTGAAAAGTAAAAATTTTTATACTTACGGACAAAATACAAAATCTAATTTTTTAATTAAAAATATAAAACAAAATAAGCTTTACTCGGAATTTGATTTACTTGTAAATGTACCTAGCAAAAAAAAGATTACAATTAAAAAAATTAGAATCCCATTAATAGGAATTCATAATATAAGAAACTCTGTTGCATCTGTTGCTGTTGCTTTGACAGTTGGAATATCAGTTTCAAACATAAAAAAAGGTTTGCTTAATTTTAGAGGCGTTCAAAGACGTTTTAATAAAATTTTTACATTCAATAATGTAGACTTTTATGATGATTATGCCCATCACCCGACTGAAATTAAAGTTGTTCTTGAAGGTGTCAAGAATGTTTATACTGATTTTGAAAAAGTATGTATATTTCAACCCCATCGAATTTCAAGATTGAAAGATTTAAAAAAAGAATTTTCTTTTGCCTTTAAGGATGCAAACACTGTTATTTTGTGTCCAATTTATACAGCTGGTGAAAAAATTAAATTAGGATTTAATTACATAAATTTTGCAAAAGAAATTATTAAAAATTCAAAAGTAAAATTATTTTATGTTAAGGACAAAAATCAATTAGCTATCTTTTTAAAAAAAAATATGCATGGAAAAAAGATAGTGATTGGAATGGGGGCAGGCTCTATTTCTAATTGGTTGAGAAAACTTCCTAAATTAATGTAATGGAAATAAAAGATTTAAAAAAGATATTAGAAGAATTTGGAGATAATGTAAAATTTGAACATGATCTCAAGAAAAAAAATTGGTTTAATATTGGTGGAAAATCAAAAGTTTTTTACAAAGCAAATAATCTAAAAGAATTGATTAATTTTTTAAAAAAAATTAATAATCAAGAAAAAATATTTATTCTTGGCGCAGGTTCAAATACTTTAATAAAGGATAGTTTATTTGATGGTGTTGTTGTCAAATTAAGTAAAAATTTTAATAATATTTCTCTCCTACGCGAAGATGTTATTATTGCAGGAAGTGCAGTGTTTGATAATTCCTTATCTGATTTTGCTATGAATAATGATCTAGGTGGGTTTGAATTTTTATCTTGTATACCTGGAAGTATTGGTGGAGGAATTAAAATGAATGCAGGATGTTTTGGAAAAGAATTTAAGGACATCTTATTATCAGTCCAAGTAATTGATAGACTTGGAAATGTAAAAACAATCTTATCTAAGGACATCAATTTTGAATATAGAAAAAATAATTTACCTGATGATTTAATTTTTTTAAGTGCTTCTTTTAAAGGTGTAAAAAGTGATAAAAAGATAATATCTGATCAAATACATAAATTTAAAAATGAAAAAGAAAAGAATCAGCCAACTAAAATAAAGACAAGTGGTAGTACATTTAAAAACCCAATATCACAAACAAATAAAAAAGTATGGGAACTAATTAGAGAGTCAGTTCCTCTCGATAAAAAATTTGGTGACGCATGTATTTCAGAAAAACATTGTAACTTTTTTGTTAATAAAGGTCATGCATCTTTTGATGATATGAGTAATTTGATTAATTTTGTTAGTAAAAGTGTTTTGGAAAAAACTGGAATTAGTTTAGAAAAAGAAATCAAAATTTTAGAATAATTTGAAAAAAAGAATATTAATTATATCAGGTGGTATTTCAAAGGAGAGAACTATAAGTCTTGATACAGGAAAACAAGTTGCTAAAGAACTAATTAGAAATAATTATAGCACAAAGATTGCTGAACCTGATTCTAAACTTTTGGATATAATTAAATCTTTTAAACCAAATACAATTTTTAATGCTTTGCACGGTCAGTTTGGAGAAGATGGTTATATTCAGAGTATTTTGGAAACAACTGGAATACCTTATACTCATTCAGGTGTTATCCCTTCTGCTATAGCAATGGATAAATATTTATCAAAAAAAATATTTATAAAAAATAACATTTTAACTCCAAGATATATCAAATATTCATTTGATAAATCAAAATATAATCTTAAAAAATTAATTAATAAAAAATTAAAATTTCCTGTAGTAATTAAACCTTTAAATGAAGGGTCAAGTGTAAACGTATTTATTTGTTCAAAATCTAATATCAATAAAAATTTAAAATTATTAAAAGATTATAAACAAATAATTATAGAGGAATTCATAGGAGGACAAGAAATTCAAGCTGCTATTATTGGTTCAAAAAAACTTGGTGCAATTGAGTTAAAACCAAAAAGAAAATTTTATGATTATGAGGCAAAATATAATTCTAAATCAAACACCCAACATATTATGCCAGCCGATGTAAATAAAAAAGACTATCAAAAGGTAATGAATTTAGCTCTTAAGGCACATAAAATTATTGGATGTCAAGGCGTGACACGATCAGATTTTAAATTTTATAAAGGAAAATTTTATCTTCTTGAAATAAACACCCAACCTGGAATGACAAGCCTTTCTTTAGTGCCAGAGATTGCAGCTTATAATGGTATAAATTTTATTAAACTAATTGAATTAATTTTAAAAGATGCAAGAACGAACAAGTAAAAAAGTCATAACTTATTTTTTTTTATTTTTAACAATTGGAACATTTCATAATAAAAATTTAAATGAGTTAGGTTTGGTTAAACTTAACCAAATATCAATTACAGGTTTAGATGAAAAGTATAATTATCAATTACTCAAAAATTTAGATTTTATAAAAAATCATAATTTATTTTTTTTAAATAAAATTGAAGTAGCCAGCATAATTGATAAAAATAGTTTAGTTGAAAAATATTCAGTTTTTAAAAAATACCCTTCATCACTAAATATTGAAATAGATAAAACAAATTTTTTAGCAAAAACTAAAAAAGATGATCATACCTTTTTACTTGGATCAAATGGTAAATTTACCAAATTAAAAAATGAAAATTATGATGTCCCTTTTATTTTTGGAAATTTTGAAATAATGAATTTTTTTGATTTAAGAAAAGCAATAATGGAGTCCAATTTTGATTATGAAAAAATAAAAAATTTATTTTTTTTTAAATCTGGCAGATGGGATATAGAAACTAATGATGGACTTTTAATTAAATTACCTAAAGAAAATATGAAAAAATCTTTAGAGATGGTTTTAATTTTTTTTGAAAAAAAAAATGAAAAAAAAGAAATTAAAATAATTGATTTACGTCAATCAAATCAAATTATTATAGATGCAAGATAGTACTAATTATTCAACTTATGTTTATATAAGTCCAAAAAAATTAATCATTTGTGTTACAGAACTTGATAAAAAAGTTTATGAAAATAAGATTACAATTGAAAATAATACAAATGAGATTGATTTTCAAAAAGTAGATTCATTTTTAAATCAAAATGTTTTCAAAATTGAAAAACAAATCCAAAGTTTTATAACTAAAATTTATATATTGTTAGACTCAAAAAGTTTCTTCATATTTGATATGTCCGTTAAAAATAATTATGAAAGTGTTTTAAATTCAAAAAATGTTAGCAGATTATTATATGATGCCAAAGACTATTGTAGAAAAACTCTTAATAAAAAAAAAATAATTCATTTAATAATAGATAAGTATAAAATTGATGAAGAATATTATTCTTATTTACCAGAAAAAATTTTATGTAAAAGCTTCTCTTTAGATGTGAGTTTTTTTTGTATTACAAATGTTTTTTTTCAAAAATTAGAGGAAATCTTTAAAAAATATCATATTTCTATATATAGGGTTGTAAATTTCGATTATATTGAGAAATTTTTATCAGATGAGCAAAAGGATATTTTTCTAACAACTAAAAAAATTATAAATGGCCACAATCCTAATGAGGTAATGATAATTGAAAAAGGGAGTAAAAAACGAGGTTTTTTTGAGAAATTTTTCAATTTTTTTAATTAAAAGCTGTATTTTATAGTAATATTAGTTGTTTTTGAGTTCTCTTCCTCAAGTATTAAAAAGCTTCTTGTGTCTGCATTAAACCAAAAAACTATTAAAGATAAGATTACTTTTACCGGAGTAGGGCTTCATAGTGGTAAAACAGTAAATATTTCCATCATTCCTTCAGAACCTAACACTGGAATAATCTTCAAAAGAATAGATTTAAAAAATAATAATTTGGTATTACCTAACTTTTCAAATGTAAGTAATACATCTTTAAATACAACAATATCAAATGATTTTGGTGTAAAAGTTTCTACAATTGAACATTTAATGGGAGCATTGTTTGGTTTGGGAATAGATAATGCTTTAATTGAAATTGATAATGAAGAAGTTCCTATCCTTGATGGTTCTGCAAAAGAATTTATAGAAAAAATATATACTGTTGGTTTGAAAGTGAGCAATGCTCCAATTAAAATTATTAAGATAAATAAAAAAACAGAATTTAAAGATGGTGATAGGATTATATCGATTTCACCTTCCAAAGTAAGCTTAGAAATAGACTTTAGATTAAAATATAGCAATCCAGTAATAGGTAATCAAAAAAATAAAGTTAATGTTTTTGAAGATGATTTAAATGAAATTTTTAATTCTAGAACTTTTTGTCTATATGAAGACATTGAAGCAATAAAAAAAAATGGTTTAGCAAAAGGTGGAAGTTTAGAGAATGCTATTGTCGTTAAAGATAATAATATTTTAAATTCTGAAGGCCTTAGAAATTCAAAAGAGTTTGTAAATCATAAAATATTAGATTGCATAGGAGATCTTTATACATGTGGATATAGAATGATTGCAAATGTTAAGTGTTCTCAAGGTGGTCATTTTTTAACTAATAAATTATTAAGAAAAGTATTTGAAAATAAAGAGAATTTCTCAATAGTTGAAATCCAAGAGAGAAATTTACCACACACAGTTATTAATAGAAGTCTTTTAAGATCCATAGCGTAAATTAAAGATCTTTATAATCATTAATTTAAATTATATAAAATAACTATGAATCGTCTTTACTTTTTACTTATAGTTTTTTCATTGATTTTTATTAATTCATGTTCAAATCAAGAAAAAGAAATTTCAACAATTAAAGAAACAAGACAAGATTTAGAGATAGCAACAGCCTATAAAGAAGCTTACAAAGCATTAAACGAAGGTGATCCGTATTTTGCTGCAAAAAAGTTTTTAGAGGCAGAATTATTATTCCCTCAATCTGAATGGGCATCAATGTCGGCACTAATGGCAGCTTATTCGTTTTATTTACAAAATTATTATGCTGAGGCTTTATCAAATTTAGAGAGGTTTTTGATTACTTACCCAAAAGATAAAAACTTAGCTTACGTTCATTACTTAATTGCTATGTGTTATTATGAAACCATTGAAGATGAAAAAAGAGATTCCGCCCCGTTAATTAAAGCAAAAAATAAATTTATTTATATTATGGAAAATTTTCCAAATACAGATTTTTATATGGATGCAAAATTTAAGATTGGATTAATAAATGATATTAGCGCTTCTAAAGAAATGTATTTAGGCAGACATTATATTAAAAAAGGTAAATGGATTGCAGCTATAAATAGATTTAAATATGTAATTGAAGAGTATGATCAAACTGTATTTATTGAGGAAGCTTTACATAGGTTGGTCGAAATAAATTATAGAATTGGATTAGTAGAAGAGTCAGAAAAATTTGCTGCAGTATTAGGTTATAATTATCTTTCAAGTGAATGGTATAAAAAATCTTATAAAGTATTTAATAAAAATTATGGAATTAAAAAGATCGAAAAAGAAAAAAAAGGAGTAATTCAAAAGTTTAAAAAACTTTTTTGATTAATATGAATAAAGATTTGATAAAAAAAAAATACAAGGAAAAAATCAAATTAATAAATCATTTTAATAAAAAATATTTTGATGAAAATGTATCCGAAGTAAGTGATGCTAAGTATGACAAACTTAAAGATGAAATATTTTCACTGGAAAAAAAATATGATTTTTTAAAAGATAAAGAATCTCCATCATTTAAAGTTGGTTTTAAACCTTCAAAGATTTTTAAAAAATTCTCTCACAGGGTTCCAATGTTATCTTTAGGGAATGCATTTCATGAAGAGGATTTGATAAATTTTGAAAAAAGAATCGTGAATTACTTAGATAAAAAAGATGAAACAGAAATAGAATACAGTGCTGAGCCAAAAATAGATGGTATCTCGGCATCTTTATCTTATAGAGATGGAAAACTCTTTAAAGGATTGTCAAGAGGAGATGGAAAAGAAGGAGAGGATATTACAGAAAACCTTAGGACAATAAAGGATATCCCTTTTTCAATAAATAAAAAAGATTTTCCAAATGATATTGAAATAAGAGGTGAAGTTTTTATTCAAAATAGTGATTTTAAAAAACTTAGCGAAAAATTTGCAAATCCAAGAAATGCTGCTTCAGGCTCACTTAGACAAAAAAATTCAGAGGATACAAAAAAAATTCCTCTGAAGTTCATAGCTTATACTTATGGTTATGAAAAAGGATTAAATGTTAAAAATCAAAATGAATTTCTTAAAAAATTGAGTGAGTGGGGATTTAGGATTAACCCGCTGAACAAAAAAATTTCTGGTATTAAAAATTTAATTAAAAATTATAAACTTATTGAAAACAAGAGAAGTGATCTGGATTTTGATATAGATGGTATAGTTTACAAAGTAAATGATTTTAAACTACAAAAAAGATTAGGAAATGTCGCTAATGCTCCCAGATGGGCAATAGCACATAAATTTTCTGCTAACAGCGGCATTTCAAAAATTATTGATATAGACATTCAAATAGGAAGAACAGGAGCTTTAACTCCAGTAGCTAAAATAAATCCTGTTAATATAGGAGGTGTTGTTGTTTCAAACGCAACTTTACATAATGAAGACGAGATAATTAGAAAAGATATTAGAGTAAATGATACAGTTCTTATAGAAAGGGCAGGAGATGTTATTCCTCATATAATTTCTGTAGATTTAAAAAAAAGAAATTCTATATCTGAAAAATTTATTTTTCCAAAAAAATGTCCATCTTGTGGATCGGAAACTATTAAAGAATACAATTATATCACAAAAAAAAAAGATGCTGTGAGAAGATGTTCAAGTGAAGGCTTTGAGTGTGAAAAAATTTCAATAGAAAAAATTAAACATTTCGTATCCAAGGAAGCTTTTAATATTGATGGGTTCGGAAAAAAAATAGTTGAAAAATTTTGGGAGTTGAATTTTATAAAATTTCCACAAGACGTTTTTAAATTAGATTATAAGAAAATAGAAAAATTAGATGGCTGGGGAAAACAATCTGTTGCTAATTTAAGATTTTCTATAGAAGAAAAGAGAGATATTTCACTTGAAAAATTTATTTTTTCTCTAGGCATAAGACATATAGGTCTTGAGAATGCTAAAATAATATCTAAAAATTTAAAATCTATAAATAACTTTTTATTAATTTCAAAAGAAAATAAATATGATGACCTATTAAATATTGATGGTATTGGGGATACACAAATACAATCAATTAAAAACTTTTTTAATAACAAAACAAATTTGATTGTTTTAAACGAATTAAACAAAATTTTGAGTATTAGAAATTCAATTGAACTAAAAAAAACAGGCTATTTAAAAGATAAAACATTTATGATTACTGGAAAATTAACTGGGATGAGTAGAGCCGAAGCTAAATCGTTAATTGAAAAAAATTCAGGAACTATAGTGAGTAGTGTTTCTAAAAAACTTGATTTTTTAATTGTAGGTGAAAAACCAACCAAAAAAAAAATAAATTTAGCAAACGATTTAAACATTAAAATTTTAAATCAAAAAGAATTAGTTAAAATGTTAAAAAACTAGCAAGCCATTTCCTTTCTTTTTTATTTAGGAATTTTGATAATTTTGAATAAATTTTCAAATGATAATTAAATAAATAATCTTTTTCTTTTTTATTAAGCTGATTAAAATTTATTAGATCTTTTTCTAAAGGTGCTAATGTTAAATTTTCAAACTTTAATTTATTATTATTTTTTTTTATGAAAACTAAATTTTCTATCCTTATTCCGTATTTTCCCTTTTTATAAAATCCAGGTTCGTTACTAAGAATCATTCCTTCTTTTAGTTTAACTGAATTATATTTAGAAATTGACTGGGGTCCTTCATGAACATTAAGAAAAAAACCCACTCCATGCCCAGTTCCGTGACCATAATCAAGTCCAACTTCATTTAAATTTTTTCTTGCTCTAAAGTCAATTTTTTTCCCTGTATCAAATTTGTTTAAGTTTGTTAAGGCAACTGAAATATGTCCTTTGAGAACTCTAGTATATCTATCTTTTAAAATATTTTTTTGTTTCGAAAAACAAATTGTTCTTGTTACATCAGTAGTGCCATACTTATATTGACCACCAGAATCACATAAAAAAATATGATCCTTTTTTATTATTCTATTTGTATTTTTGTTAGCTCTATAGTGTATGATGGCTCCATTGGGCCCTGTTCCGGCAATAGTATTAAAACTTGGAAAAAGATATTTTTTATTAAGCTTTCTTAAACTTTCTAATTTTTTTTGTGCTTTGATTTCTGTAATTTTATTTTTCTTTATATTTTTAATCCAATAAATAAATTTTGTAAGCGCTACCCCATCTATTACATGTGTTTCTATCATATTTTGTATCTCTGTCTTGTTCTTGATAGATTTCATTTGATAAATAGGATCAATTTCTGATTTAATTTTAAATTTTTGATTAATAACATTTTCATTTGCAATTGAGCATGATGTTTTATCAATACAAAAATTTTTACCGTTTAGTTTTTTAATTATCATCTCGAAATCTGCATATTTTGAAAATTCTAAATTTTGTAATTCTTTAATTCTTTTGATTTTCGTTATTTTCTTGGGACACGAAAAAAAAAATGCTTTTTTATTCTCAGATAAAATTAATTTACAATTTGGAACTGGGCTATTGGGATTATCTCTACCCCTTAAATTTAATAACCAAGCAACATTTTCGGGTGCACTTATAAAAATGTTATTAATTTTATTTTTTTTTAAAATCTTTAATAATCTATTAATTTTTGATTGGACACTTTCACCAGTAATAATCTTATTTAATTGATAAAAAGAACTTACAAATTCAATATTTTTTGATCTAATGACCTTATCAACTAAATTTTGTTTTATAGGAACAAGATTAAATTTTTTTCCAAAATTTTTTTTAATATTAAAACTAGTAAAGAGCTGTGGATCAAATCCCAAAATAAGTTTTTTTTTTGAGGTATCGAATATATCTTTTGGTGAAAATTTTGGTATTTGAACAATATTAAATATTTTGCCTGATTCAATTTCGGCCTGTAAAGTATATCTTGGGTCTACAAACAAATAATTTTTTTTTTGTAAAATAATTGCGTAGCCAGCTGAACCACTAAAATTTGAAATACTTTTAAGTCTGTCAGGTTTTGCAAATTCTGAAAAATAGGCATCATTTTTGGGAACTATATAACCATCTAAATTATTTTTTTTTATTAGTTTTTTAAGTTTAATTATTGTTTTTTCTATCATTTCAATCTTTTTTGATATCTAATCCATCCTGGACTTTTTATTTTATCGTCGATTTCAAAATCTTGATTGAATTCAAAATCTTCTGTTTGTTCTTTATTTTCATCAAAAAAAGAATTTTTTTCTAAATATTTGTCTGGTAATTCATCAATGAAGCGAGAAGCCATACTGTCGATCCAATCCCCTTGATAAAATCTATTCATTGAAAAAGATATGATCGCATTTTTTCTTGCTCTAGTAATACCTACGTATGCTAACCTTCTTTCCTCCTCTAAACCATTTTGTCCTTTTTCTTCAATTGATTTTTGATGTGGGAAAAGTCCTTCTTCCCATCCTGGTAAGAAGACCACATCAAATTCTAATCCTTTAGATGCGTGCATTGTCATCATATTAACTTTTTCTCCATCCCACTTTTGATCTATTGATGTAGCTAATGACACATGCTCTAAAAAACTTTCTAAATTATCAAATTCTTTCATTGCACTCAGTAATTCTTTAATATTTTCTAATCTATTTTCATTTTCCAGATCCTTTTTATTTTTTAACATCGCAGAATAACCTGATTCATCTAGAACAATTTGTAATAATTTAACATGACCAATCTTTTTATTATGAAAATCATTTCTCCATTTATTGAGTAATTCTAAAAATGAGTTTAAGCCAATCTTTGCTTTTGGCTTAATGAGATTTTCATTAATCATATTTCTGGATGAAGTTTCTAAACAAAAAGAATTTTTTTTTGAATATAAGTGTATGTTTTTAATTGTACTATCTCCAATAGAGCGTTTTGGATTATTAACTATCCTTTCAAAAGCCAAATCATCTTTTTCTTGATGTATTAATCTTAAATAAGCAACACAATCTTTTATTTCTGCCCTATCATAAAATTTTGTTCCTCCAAGAATTCTATAGGGCATACCTATTTTTAAAAATCTTTCTTCAAATTCCCTTGTTTGAAATATTGCTCTTACAAGAATAGCAATATTATTTAAAGAATATTTTTTTTTAATTTTTTCTATTTCATCCGAAATTCCGATTGCTTCATCTTTTCCATTTTTAAAACAATTTAGCTTTGTTAAATCTCCTTCTTCTTTGGTAGTCTTTAAATTTTTACCAACTCTGTTTTGATTATTTGAAATAAGTTCTGAGGCAATTGATAATATATTTTGGGTAGATCTATAATTTTCTTCTAGTCTAATAACTTTTGTATTATTATAAACTTTATCAAATTCTAAAAAATTTTTTATTTCTGCACCACGCCAACTATAAATTGATTGATCATCATCTCCAACACAACATATATTTTTTTCACCATTAGTAAGTAAATTTAACCATTTACTCTGAATAAAATTTGTATCCTGATATTCATCCACAAGAATATATTTAAAATTTTTTGAATAAATATTTCTTATATCAGGATTTTTTTCTAAAATTTTTACAGTATGTAGAATTAGATCCCCAAAATCACACGAATTTAAATCGATTAATTTTTGTTGATAAATTTTGTAAATTGGAACTATAGTTTTTTCATAAATGTCTTTTTGATTGATAATGACGTCTTGTGGGTAGTATCCTTTATTTTTCCATCTATCAATAATTGCAAGAATATATCTTGGAGCTAGCTGCTTGACATCTATATCTTCAGCTTTACAAATATTTTTGATAAGTCTTATTTGATCGTCAGTATCTATTATTGTAAAATTTGAATTAAGGTTAGCAGCTGATGCATGTTTTCTGAGAAGCTTAGCGCAAATTGAGTGAAATGTTCCTAACCAAGAAAGTCCTATTGCTGAAGACCCAAGTATTTTACTCACTCTATTTTGCATTTCATTTGCTGCTTTATTTGTAAATGTCACTGCAAGTATTTGATTTGGAAACGCTTTTTTCTTATCTATGATGTTTGCAATTCGGGAGGTCAAAACCTTGGTTTTGCCTGAACCTGCACCTGCAACAATCAATAATGGACCATTAAGATGCATTACTGCTTCTTTTTGTGCCTTATTAAGGTTTTTTAAATATTCAGAGTCTATCATTTTTTTTATTTTTTATTATAAGTTGTCTGATTTTAATATGAGTAAACATAATCCATTATTTAAAAAGGTTAAAAAACAATATTTATCAATAAACAACTCAATAGAAAGTTATTTTAATAATTTAAAAATAAATATTAAAAATATTAAAAAACTTAGTTTTGATCGCAATAATAGAGTTTTTTTAAGCTTATGTGCAATTGTAATTTTGACAGTGAGCTACTTTTTAATGCCTACTTTTTATAATAAAAATGAGATTCAAATAAAAATTAAGAATCATGTCTCAAAAAAATATAATATTAACCTCAAATTTAATGAAAAAATACAATATGGTCTTTTACCAAAACCTCACTATGTAGCTAAAAATTTAACAATTTTAAATGGAGATAAAGAGATAGGTATAGCAAAAAATTTTAAAGCATTCATTGCTATAGATAAGTTTTTATTCATTGATAAGATAGAAATAAAAGATTTGGTCTTCAAAAAAACCGATTTTGAGATTTCAAAAGACGATATAAATTTTTTTTTTAAACTTCTTAAAACAGCTCCAAATGAAAATAAAGTTATCATTAAAAATAGTAATATTTTTTTTAAAAATGAAGAAGGAGAAATTCTTTTTATAAATAGAATTTTTGATAGTCAATTCTTTTATGATTCAAAAAAATTACAGAATATTCTTATTTCCAAAAATGAAATTTTTAACGTGCCATTCAAATTGAATATTAGAAATGATAAATTTAATAAAAAGATAATAAGTAAATTTAATTCAAAAAAAATAAGATTATCCATCGATAATGAAATTGATTATAATGAACTAGATAAAAAAGGATTATTAGATATTCTCTTTATAAATAAAAGTACTTCATTAAATTATAAGATTAAAAAAGATTCTTTAGAATTCACATCAAATCAAAAAAAATTTTTTAAAGGATTTTTAGACTTTAAACCTTTTTATTTTTCAGCAGATTTAAATTATGATGGTTTAAGTACAAGAAATTTATTTAATGAAAATTCCTTAATTATTGATTTAATAAAATCAGAGTATTTAAATAATAAAAATTTAAATGCCAAAATTAATTTGAATATAAAAGACATAACAAATATTGATGAACTTAAAGATCTATTTCTCAATATTGAACTTGAAGAGGGTGATATTAACCTTTCAAAATCAAATATTATGTGGAAAGATGATTTAAGAATAGATCTAAATGAAAGTATATTAAATCATGATAATGGTGAAATAACTTTAATAGGAAAACTTATTTTAAATTTTAGAGATTTGAATAACTTTTATAGATATTTTCAAATTAAAAAGAAAAATAGAAAAAAAATAAATCAAATCGAACTTGATTTTGTTTATATATTAAATCAGAAAAAAATTAGTTTTGATAATGTTAAAATTGATAATAAGTCTGATAATAATGTTGATGACTATATCAATGAATATAATAATGATAGGGATAAAATTTTTAATAAGATAACTTTTAAAAATTTTATAAATAACTTTTTTAGTGTTTATAAAGGATAAATCATTTTTTTAGGATCAACAATTTTGTTATAATCTTTTTCACTAATTAATCCTGATTTTAAAGACTCATGTTTTAAAGTTGTTCCATTTTTTAAAGCAGTTTTTGCTATTTTCGCTGCATTATCATAACCTATTTGAGGCGCCAAAGCTGTAACAAGCATCAAAGAATTGTCTAAGAATTTTTTAATTTTAGTTTTATCTGCTTTAATTCCTTTTACACAATACTGTGCAAAGTTTTTTGTACTGTCAGCCAATAAATCTATAGATTGTAAGATGTTATGTGCAATTAGTGGTTTGAAAACATTTAGCTCAAAATGTCCATGTGAACCTGCTATTGTAATACCATTGTGATTTCCAATAACTTTTACACATACCATAGTCACGGCCTCAG
>MDSZ01067252.1_pt1 | contig 16175 bp, 14 predicted proteins | sample 811201 | NCBI WGS metagenome assembly MDSZ01 (sample SAMN05326647, study PRJNA326480) | marine metagenome | isolation source: seawater | place: Indian Ocean: North | collected 2010
CTTGAGTAGTTGAGCTGGTCCAAATATTGCCCTGTTTATCTATTTTAACTTTTGAACCACCTCCAAAAGATATATTAGGAAAATATGAGTATAAATTTTCTCCTACTATTGGATTTTGACCGTTATTTATGTCAAAATAATTAAGACCTGTAGTTGTAAGGTAATATAGCCTATTATTACTAAAGCCTATTGACCATATTGTTGTATTATGTATTATCCTTTCCCAGAAAAAACTTGATGGTTGAATAGCAACACCATCATAATCTAAAACAAATATTCCACCATCTGGATAAACTCCTAAATTAGCTTCTTCTGCTTTAAATGCTCCATACCAAAGCCTTGACCAATTATCAAACGCTAACGAAATTGGCGACTGACTGATCTTTACAGACGTTTCTGAAGAGCCATATGGTCTCCAGATATTATCTATATTTCTTACATGAATTGGAGCGTTTTTGTTAGTTGAATAGGCATTAGCAACCCATAAATTCCCTAATCGATCAAACTCAATGTCTTTAACCACGATGTAAGGCCTACTGGAACTGCTCGAGGTATAATAAGAAAGAATTGACGTATCTATTGCTGTGATATTAGTTGGATCATCTACATCTAATATCAGTATTCCACCACCTTGCCTGTCAGGGTTTGAAAAAGAGGGATATGTGCCTTCAATAGCAAGGTATACTAAGCCATCCGCACCTTCTTCAATATCAGAGACAGCATCCCCAAAGTCATAAAGAATTGTGTCTGCGATAAATTCACTATAATCATAATTGTCATTAATATTATCAGATCCGTTAATTTTGACTTCTAAAATATTACGCCAGCCACCAAAATCTTTAATACTTAAACCATTTGAACTTGCTCCAACTAATCTCCCATCCCGAAGGACTTTCAATGCTGTAAATTTTGATGATGCTGGTGCGTTTGGAATAAAAGATACAACCTCCATATTTGGTTGCAGTGATTTAAGTCCTAAATCTGAACCAATGATTATTTCTTGATCTAAACCCAACACTAGGCTGTTTAACCCAACTTGTTGAATCATTGGATAAAAAGAATTCTCTTGTAAGTATACAGTTTTATTTTTTATACCAACAAGGCGTTCATCATTATCAAAAATCATCTCTTCAAACTCAGTAGGAATAGGAATGTCAAGATTTTCATATAAATAAAATTCTCCGCTAGGGTAAATATGATAAACTTTGGCTGGATAATCATCATCTTCATCATAAATAAAAGCTATTCCATCTTTGTATTTAGTCATTGCATTGATTGGACCATTATCAAAACAACAAAAACCTCTTTGCCAATTGCTTGGGTCTTTTAAATTTGTTGAAATTTCTCCAGAAAATAATCCCTTATTAGTACCTAAAAATATATTTTTTTCAGTGCTTAATGTTGTCTGTAAAATTTTTAATCCATTTATTTCATCGAATGCAACTGGGAAGTTTCGATAAATATCTCTGTATGACCATTTATCATTTGAATAAACAAATTTTACTATTCCGACATCCTGTCCATCAATAAAAGCTGCATAGGCATTTTCAGAATCAATATATATATCAGTTATTTTAGTAAGACCAAAATCAAAAATTTCAACTGAGCCGATATTAAAATTATAAATTTGAATAAAGCCTAAAGGAGTGCTACCACCTATCCAGAAATTACCAAAAGCATCTTTTTCAACAGTTGATAAATCAACACTAAATAAACCATCAATCGTTGTCAGCGTTTTATAAATATCCCCGTTCTTAATTAACAACCCACCTGCAGTAGCACAAATTATTGAGTCACCAGCAATAATTGTTTTATTTATTTTTAAGGGGCTAGTGTATGCTCCCCAATCTCCAATTTTTACCTGCCCGATTAAAGTTGAAAATAAAAATAAAAGGAACAGTTGATTTTTTGCATACATTTTTATCAGAAATAATTTTTTCTTAATTTAATATGATATTTAATATGCTAAAATTTACTGTAACCATTACGTTTTTATTATCTGTTTTAATAGCTCAAGTAACTGTTCCATTTGAACTGGAACTTAGAACTAGGTTAGTTAATGATGATAGAACTATGGTTAATATACAGATTACTAATATGATGGATAAACCACTAGACTATGTTGAAGGCTTTGTATTTGAGAAGGACTTCAACAAAGATCTCATTGATGAAAAGCGATTAGTATTAATATATGGCTATGAGCCTCCATTGCAGAAAGGTTTTTCTACTACAAGAAGCATATCTTTTGAAAAACCAAAAAATAATATTCCAAACACTTATGAATTTTTAGTTTCGAAGATTAGGTTTATTGGAGAATCAAGGGTTTTTACCTGGCACCCAGAAATAGGCTTTATTCGTATCGATTAATTTTTATCTTTGTATTTTAAATATTTATTTTCGATTAGTCTGCTATAATCGAGAGTATCAAGTTCCAAAGTTAAAGTATTTACCCAATCTCTAGAATCTTTTATATACTCTTCAATAATATTGATGGGAACTCTTTTACCATAAAGATTTGCTATAATTATAGCTGAGGGTACTGGTATATAACTATTTAATGGATCTTCATAAAAATAATCTAGACTTTTAATAATTTCTCTGACTGTTAAATAATCAACTTGTTCTCCAAAAACTTCATTAGCAAGAGTTGCATTTTCTGACCAAGTTTTTAAATATCCATACAACCTTCCATCTAAGACTCCATTTATATAAGAACTTTTTATTTTGTATTCAACTTCATCAATAAAATTTGATTTTTTTCTAATATTATTCCATTCACGACCATCATAAAATAAACGGTTTTCTTGAGATAGGCATATAGAAGTAATTAATAAGCTAATTATAGAGATATTTCTTATCATTTAAAATTTTTACTAATTATTGTTTCCAATTACAATTGATTTAATATTAACGAATTCCATCAACCCATAGCTAGATAATTCTCTGCCATAGCCTGACATTTTTATTCCACCAAAAGGCAATCTAGGATCAGATTTTACATAATCATTAACAAAACAAACCCCTGCCTGAATTTTTTCTTCTACTAACTTCCTACCTTCATTTATATCCGATGTAAAAACTGCAGCTCCTAAACCATATTTAGAATTATTTGCTAGATCAATAGCATGATTATTATCCTCAGCTTCAATTATTGAAAAAACAGGGCCAAAAATCTCCTCCTCAAATGCAGGCATTCCAGGCTGAACTTTTGAAAGAACGGTAATTGGATAATAAGCTCCATTAGAATTTGGAATCTTTCCTCCAAGGTTTAGATGTGCGCCCATTTTTATTGATGATTCTACCATTTTGTGGACCTCAGCTCTTGCCGATAATGAAACCAATGGTCCGTAATCCACGTCATCATGCGGGTCTCCCATGACTTTTAAACTTAGATTAGCAATTAACTTTTTTGTAAATGATTCAAAATTATTTTTAGTTACGATTAGCCTTTTTGCTGATATACAACTTTGACCATTATTTAATAACCGACCTTCTATGCAAGCTTTAACTGCATAATCTAATTCAGCGTCCTCTAAAATCAAATATGGGTCATTGCCTCCAAGTTCTAGAACAGTCTTCTTTAAGTTTTTACCTGCGATTTTTGCGACTGCTTTACCAGCATTTGTGCTCCCTGTGATTGCCACACCATGAATTTGTTCATGCTCAATAACTTTTGAGACTATTGAACTTGGGATCTGAAGGTTATTAAATACATGATTTGGTAAGCCTGATTCTATAAAACAATCCTTAATCATATTAGCACAACCTTGAACATTGGATGCATGTTTTAATATAATACTATTACCAACAATTAATGATGGTATAGCAAACCTAAACACTTGCCAAAATGGAAAATTCCAGGGCATTATACCAAGTATTACACCAATCGGGCGATATGCAACATAACTTTCAAAGAATTCAGTTTTCACACTCAGATTAGATAAAATCTTTTTTGAATTTTTTATATAATAATGACACAGCCAAATACATTTACTTATTTCTTCGCCACCCTGCTTTATAGGTTTGCCCATTTCATTAGCCATTAAGATACTTATTTCATTAGCTTTTTCATTTAACAAATGAGCTAAATTTTTTATAGGTATATTTCTTGAATCTAAATCTAAGCTTTCCCATTGAGGCTGAGCTTCAGCTGACTTTTTTATAATGGTGGTTACATCTTTAATTGATGGAATGTCCCATGTGCTTAATAATGAATTATTTTTTGGATTAATTGATTTTAATTGCTTGTCATTCATTGAATGATTTAGAAATCCAATCGAAGCCTGCATAAAGCGCTATTATCGACAACACCCAGATATGATTATATTGTTGCCCCACGCTGCGAAGATCATAACCTATTAAGGCTCCAAAAACAGAGCCAATTATGAAAATAATCCCGATAGTTAACCTTAATCTTTTGTCCATGTTTTTAATCATATCTATTTAGCCTATATATGAAAATATAAACATGTTATAATCATTTTTTTAGAATAAGTTTCTAGCCTTGTTATAAAGTTTTAATGAGTAAAGCATAAATAATTCACGTTAATATAATTGTTAATATTAGTTTATTAAATATAATTAACTACAAATTTATAAGGGTATAATAGGGATAGAATTGAAATGAGCTTAATTGATAAGATTAATGATAAATCAGCGAAAGTTGGAGTTATAGGCCTGGGATATGTAGGATTGCCTCTTGCAATAGAGTTTACAAATGCTGGCTATAAAGTTATGGGCATTGATATTGATCAAAAGAAAGTTGACACTATTAATGCAGGAAAAAACTATATCCAAGATGTTAAAGATGATATTTTAAAAGATGCAGTGAGGAACAAATTATTAAAAGCATCTACAAATTTTAGTGAAGTAAAAAATCTTGATGCAATTTCCATATGTGTTCCTACTCCTTTGAATAAAGAAAAAAACCCTGATATTTCTTACATAGTATCTGTAATGGAAGAAATAAAAAATTACTTACACGAAAACATGATAATAATTCTAGAAAGTACAACCTACCCAGGAAGTACGAAAGAATTAATTTTACCTTACATTGCTAATGATGAAAAATTAATTCCAGGTGAAAATATTTGTTTGTGTTTTAGCCCTGAAAGAATAGACCCCGGAAACAAAACTTACAACACAAGTAATACACCGAAAATAATTGGTGGAATTACGGATAAATGCACTGAAATAGGCAAAGAGCTATACTCAAAAATAATTGATAATGTGGTAGTTGTTAGTTCGACTGAAACTGCAGAAATGGTAAAATTACTTGAAAATACTTTTAGAGCAATCAATATTGGTTTAGCCAATGAAGTAGCTATTATGTGTGAAAAGTTAGGCGTAAATGCATGGGAAGTCATCGATGCTGCCGCAACTAAACCTTTTGGTTTTATGAAATTCACTCCAGGGCCTGGATTGGGTGGACATTGTATTCCTGTAGATCCGTATTATTTATCCTGGAAGCTAAAAACTTTAGATTATGATGCTAGGTTCATTAAACTTGCTGGTGAAATAAATACAAGCATGCCAAAACATATTATCGAACTAATTATTTCTTCCTTGAATAGACATGGCAAACCTATAAAAGGAAGTAAAATACTAATTATTGGAGTAGCATATAAAAAGGACATAAACGATTTTCGTGAATCTCCTGCTCTAGATATTATACAACTTCTTAAAGAACTTGGCTCAGAAACTTATTATTATGACCCTTTCATTCCATCAATAAACTTTGAAAGATTCAGTTATGATAGTTTGAAATCTTTGGATAGTTCTGCTTTAAAAGAATTTGATGCTACTGTAATTGTCACAGATCATTCTAAAGTGGATTATAAACAAATTGTTTCAAACAGTAATTTGATTATTGATACAAGGAACGTACTCAAAAAGCATAAAGGAAAAAATATTATACGATTAGGCGAGGGCTAGTTTTAAGATATTATATCATTGCTTAATAAAAATAATTTTAAACTTAACTATTTTTTAATTAAATGAATTATTCCATTATAATACCAATTTATAATGAACTTCCCACGCTGCCTACCCTATTAAAAAAATTAGATCAATTAGATAAAAAAATTGAAGTAATTCTTATAAATGATGGAAGCAATGATGGTACTAAATCTTATTTAGAAAAACAAAAATCGTTTAAAATTATAAACAATGGTAGTAACATAGGGAAAGGGGCATCAATCATAGCAGGATTAAAATCTGCGATGAACGAAAATATTATCTTATTTGATGGTGATTTAGAAGTAGATGTATCAGAAATTCCTAACCTAATTTCCATTTATGAAAATGGTAAAGCAGATGTACTAACCGGAATAAGATGGAACAAAAGTATTCTTTCTTTTGAAGTTAATTCAATGGGAAATCAGTTAATAAATAAAATATTCAACATTCTTTATAAATCCAATTTAAAAGATGTCCTATGCTGCGTAAAAATTTTAAATATAAATTTAATAAAATCATTAAAAATAAAAAGTCAACGCTTTGGTTTTGAGGCTGAAATGATGGCTAAGATTATTTCAAAAAACTTTAGTGTGAGTGAAGTAAAAATAAAATATAAAAGAAGAAGTATTCAACAGGGAAAAAAATTAAAGTTTTCAGATGGTTGGTTTATACTTTGGGAAATAATAAGGCTAAAATTTAAATTAAATTAAAAATTAATTTTATGCTTCAGCCTCAACCTTACGATAAACAGGATCTTTTAGTGATGATTTAGGCTTGTATTCCGGTAAAATCAAAGAAAGCAAGGATCTTACTTCATTTGGAGATTTACCAATTAGTAAACTCTCTAAATTTTTAACATCATTAAAGATTCTTGATAAAACTTTATCAGTAATCTCAATATCGTTTAAAACAAATATTTTCTTATGCTTCGTCTTATCTAACTTCTCAGTTGGTAGAGAAAGTTCTTCAATTTTTTTTTCCCCTGGACGAGTACCAGTAAATTCAATAGAAATATCATTTTCTGGTTCGAATCCAGATAAACGTATGAGCTCATATGCAATGTCAATAATTTTAATTGGTTCACCCATGTCTAAAATATATACCTCACCTCCCTTTCCATTAGCTCCAGCCTGTAATATTAGTTGACTAGCTTCTGGAATCGACATAAAGTATCTCTCCATATCAGGGTCTGTTATTGTGACTGGTCCCCCTTTTTTTATTTGATCTTTGAAAATTGGAATGACGCTACCTGAGCTTCCTAAAACATTGCCAAATCTAACTGCCATAAAATCAGTATTATTATTTGATTTATTAAACTTTTGTGTAATCAATTCAGCTAATCGTTTAGTTGCACCCATAACATTAGCTGGTTTTACAGCTTTATCAGTACTGACTAGTACAAATTTTTCAGCTCCATGGTTTATAGAAGCCTCAGCGATATTAAGTGTACCAAAAATATTTGTTTTGGCTGCCTCCCAAGGAAAGTATTCCTGCATTGGTACATGTTTATAGGCTGCAGCATGAAAAACAACCTGAGGTTTATACTCATTAAAAACTTGATTTATAATCGATGAATCTCTAATGTCAGATAAAATAGGTTTAAATAATATGTTTGAAGTTTCATTACTTATTTCACGATCTATTTGAAATAAATTTAATTCACTAATATCAACCATTAATAGAATAGATGGCTCAAACTTAACGCACTGCCTAGCCAATTCTGAGCCTATACTACCTCCTGCTCCAGTTATGAGGACTCTTTTACCTTTAATAAATTCATTAATTGAAGCTTTGTCTAAAATTATTTCTTCTCTTCCAAGCAAATCAATTAATGAGACATCTCTGAGTTGTGTCAAAGATATATTGCCCTCTATTAATTCAGAAATTGATGGAAGAGTTTTAAATGGCTTGTTAATTTTTTTACACGCATCAACAATTAAATTCATTTGCTTTTTATTAGCTGAAGGAATACATATATACATTTCTTCATATTCTATTTCTAGTTTATCCAGATTACTTATTGGACCATAAATTGGAACACCATGCAATCTTTGGCCAATTTTATCCTTATCATCATCAACTATACCTGTCACTATTAAATTAGACTTAGAATTTTGAAGTATCTGCCTAAGTATAATTTGACCAGTATCCCCAGCACCTATTAATAATACATTTTTTAATAGCCTTTTATTTCTTCTTAATCCGACTATAGACTTAATATCAGAAAAAAATATTCTTATGCAGAGCCTTGATACGGAAATGAAACCAGAACATATTATTAAATCAATAATTAAAACAGTCTTAGATAAATCTTGAATGCCAATAGAATTATAAATGACTATTGCTAGAACTGCGGAAGAAATAACATTAGCTTTAAAGATACCAAACATGTCCCAAACGCTAGTATATCTCCACATACCTCTATAAAGACCTGAGATAAAAAATCCAAAAATCTTAATAAAAATAATAATAATAAAAAATTTAAAATTGAATAACTGCTTTACTGCTTCTGGAATTTGAAAGTCAAAACGGAAACATATACTCAATAAAATTGAAGAAAAGACCAAAAAGCTATCCCAACAAATTAATAAAACTAGGTTCTTGTTTACTTTGGCTAATAATTTGCTCATTACATTAAAATTTAAATACAAAATGACTAAGTTTTTAGAAATTAAAAAAAATACATATTGTTTAAATAAACATTATAAGAATTCATTGAGCATATTTTTTAAAAAAATTATATACAATTGGCAGATCTTTCTTCATTAGTGGCAATAAGAATGAATCATTAATTAATTTCGGAAATATTAAGGAACCCATGGTCAAACCAACTAATTTTAGATCAAGAAAAAATGTTTTTCTAGCCGCATAGTATTCTGCTAACAATAGTTTTATAGGAAGTAGTTTACTATATGGGTCACTACCTCCTATACGATCAAGAATAGCATTTTCATTTCTCAATAAAATTGATGAAAAATCTGAAATACCTGGTTTAATTTTTTTCAAAAAAATAAACTTTTTCTTATTAAAATATTCTGGAACCTCTGGCCTAGGACCTATAAATCTCATATCACCGTAAAAAATATTAAATAATTGAGGGATTTCATCTATCTTTGTTAACCTTAAAACTCTACCAAGTTTTGTAATTCTATTATCACTAGACCTAGTGATCAAAGAACCTTTTTTATAAGCCATAGTTCTAAACTTATAGATTTTAAAATGAATGTAATTATACCCAACTCTAGATTGAGAAAAGATAACTGGTTTACCTTGAATAATTATACATAAAAAATAAACAAAAATTAAAAATGGAGATAAAAGTACTATAAGTATTGAAGAAACAAACTTTGAAAATAAATTCATAGGTTAGCTACTTCTTATAATTAATCCAGATTTCATTTAGCTTATCAATTATATAATCCACATCGATATTTTTTAGCAAAGGATAAAGAGGTAAGGTTATAACAGAATCGTAATTTTTTTTTGAATTTGGAAAATCAATATCTTTATAACCATATTTTTTCATGTAGTAGCTATGCATATGAACTGGTTTATAATGTACCGAAGTCCCAATGCCAGATTTATTTATTAGTTCTATTATCTCGTTCCGACTAATCTTCCAAATCTTATTTTTAATTTTAATAATATATAGATGAAATGCATTAACCTCACTATTTGAGGTTTTCGAAGGTATTGTTATACCCGGATTTTTGCTTAGGCCTTTATTATAACGATAAAAAATTTCTTTTCTTCTTTCGTGCCAATTTTTTACTTGTTTTAATTGCCATATACCAAAACTAGCTGATACATCTGTCATATTATACTTATAACCAAGCGCTGATACATCATACATCCATTTTCCACCTATTTTAAATCTTTTCCAACCATCCTTTGACATACCATGTAAAGATAATTTTTTTATCTTCTCTGACAGTTTAGAATTATTTGTTGAAATGGCTCCGCCCTCTCCCCATGTTGTGATATTTTTGTTTGCATAAAAAGAAAATGCAGCCGCATAATTTGTGTAACCTACCTTACCATAATTTGATTTTGCCTCTAAAGCATGAGCAGCATCCTCAAGAACAAATAATCCATATTTATCTGCTATTGAAAAAATGTTTTTCATATCAACTGGCCTGCCTGCAAAATGGACTGGAATAATACATTTTATACTATTATCATTTTTGACTAAATCTTCAATCTTATTTAAATCGATATTGTAGTTATTATCGCAATCAACTAAAACAGGAACCATCCCAAGATATTCCCCAACCTCAACACTAGATACAAATGTGTAGGTTGGAGCAATAAATTTATCACCGTGACTATAGTTCATAGCTGCTAAGGCCAAATGCAAAGCAGCAGTACAAGAATTAACAGCTACACAGTATTTTGATTCTAAATATTCTTTCAAATCATCTTCAAAAACTTTTACTTGAGGGCCAGTTGTTAGCCAGCCATCTTTAATAGAAGAAGGAAAGACTTCATCAATGTTTTCTGGAACTATTGATTTGTGAAATGGAATGACCATAATGATTTTTTATAAGATTCTAATTATTTTAATAAAATTTAAGCTCAAATAGATTATAAAACTTTAAATGGAAATAAATAATTTATACCAAAAATAAAAGAAGTGTCTTCGATTTTAGAATCATATTGCGAATAATTAAATGACGATCTAATGTCTAAATAAGAATTTACCTTCCATATTAACGAAGAGTTGATAAATTTAGTGTTATTAATATTCCCACTTGGAAATTCTGAAAATTTATATTCTGTATAAGTTTCATAAGGGTGTTGAAGAATATTATTCTCTCCACTACTTCTTGCTCCAAATTCAGCTGTGAAAATAAAATACTGCTTATCAAAAAATTTTAATCCAATTTTATTTTCAAAGCTATCACTTCCATGCTCCCAACCAAGAGGCATACCGCGATTTGTAAAATTATTTTTTCCATCACCATGTCTAAAAGTTAAAGTTCCAACTTTTATAGATGATATGTATCCGATTAAATAAAATTTATTTTGATTAAACAGTCTATAACTAATTCTTAATGAATTAGCTATTCTATGATCTTTTCCTAAGTCTTTTTCAATTTGGTCAATAACTAATTCATCTAGAACTAAATTACCTGAAAACCTCAGATTTTTATATATCATCCAATCCAATGAAAATTGCCAAATTGCATTCCCACTTTTTGTTCCAGACAAGTTCTGCCTATCATTTAACTCAATTTCTAAATGTGATGATAAAGGGTTTAAATATGAAAAATCTATCGGACGATTTCGTCCGGAATAAATAACAATTTCAGATAAAGAAAAGATTAAAGATTTTAAATTAGAATATTCTATACCTTTAGAGACAATATATCTATTAAAGCCTATTGAATCTGAATCTAAAAAACCATGCATATACCTAAATCTAATTTTATCAAAATCCATACCTAACAATGAATAATCATAAGCTGCTGATTTATTAGAAAGTGCAAGTTGGATATCACTTCCAGCCCCCCAACTTTGCCTGCCTCTACCAATTTGTAGTAATAACCAATCATTTTGATAACCAACACCAGACAGATCAACTTCACCTGATGTAAAACCAAATCTAGAGTTATCCTGAGACTTTCCACTATACCGAGGAAACTCAGAAGGCTCATCAACTATTCTGGCATAGAGATAAGAATAAAAATTTTTTTTAAAAGTTATATGCTCATAAAAATATAGAGATATGTTATCATTCTTATTTAGAAAACCAGGAGTAAATTTAATTGATAATGAATCACTAAATTTTGAATCTTCATTTAATTTGTAATTTTGATATCTCATTGGTCTAAATGTTGTATTTACATTCCAATTAGCTCCAACTTCAAAAAGTAGTTCATCAATTTTTGAATTAAAAAACTCGGCAGGTTTTTCTTGAGAAAAAACAACACTAAATAAAATAGAGAAAATTATAGTTTGCTTCATGAAATCAATTTAAAAATTACAATATTATTAAAATCAAATTAACTTTTTAAAAACGATTGATATAAAGCCAAATACTGATAGGCTATAATTTTTAAATCAAAATTCTCAACTGCTATTTTTCTTGAATTTTGAGAAAACTCATTATATAAATTTGGATTATTTAAAATTTTTAACAAAGCGTTTTGCATAGAATCTTGATTACCCGGTTCAATTAAATACCCATTTACATTATCAAAAACAACCTCATTACTGCCAGGATTTTTAAATGCTACCAGAGGTAACCCCATAGAAGCGCCCTCAATCAAAACCCTAGGCACACCTTCGGGATAGTAGGATGGAAAAATCATAATATCTGACTTGATCAATATATCTTTTATATCAAACCTACTACCTAAATAATTAATAAACTTAAAATATGGCTTTAAAGCATCAGCGTTTATACTATCATCTGAATCATGTTGATAATCACCAACTAAATTAAAATTTATTTGTGGGTATTTTAATTTAAGCGATTTAGCAAGTTTACAATAATCTAAAACTCCTTTAGATTTTAATAATCTAGAAATTAAAATAATGTTAATTTCATCTCGATTTAATAATTTTGATTTTTTATTTTTATATCTTTCAAATTTAAAAAAATTAGTGTCAACACCTGAACTTTTTATGAGATGAGAATTTTTTTCATTTATAATTTTTTTTGATTTTAAAAATTCAATATCATCCTTATTTTGAAATATTGTGATATTAGATATATAACAAATAAATTTATATAATATTTGATATAAAGATTTACCTATTCCTCTAAAAATTGGCTGATCTTTTGAGAATACAAGACCAAGACCTGGCTGAGTTCCAATAATTGTCCTAATGCCACATAATTTTGCAGCAAATCTTCCAATAATACCTGGCTTTGTATCAAATGTATGAACAATATTAGGCGAAACGCTTTTAATAATTTTTATCAAAGATAATAAAGATAAAAAATCTGATGTCACATTCATACCTGGCTCAAGATTATAATAATAATATTTAAATTTATTTTCTTCAAAATCTTTTATGATAAATTCACTTGAACCTGTAAAAATAAATTCAATGTCTTTCTTTATTATTTTTACTAGATCAATTCTTGAATTCACATCCGGACCACCAATTATTAAAACTTTATTTTTCTTCAATTGGGTCATTATAAAAATTTTACGTTTTTATTTAACAGATTTTTGCGCTACGCAAAAAAGAATGTAATTCAATTTTTTTGGCACTATATTTTTTAATATTTTCTGATCAATTAAGCCTAAAATATTTCTTTGAAACTCACTTCGACCAAAACATCCTAAAAATCCAGTTGTATCCATATTGTAAATATTAAAATATTTTTTTACAATATTTTCATATTCATCAAAATTAATATATGTCCAACCTTTTTTCCCATTTCCAAATCTATTTCTAAAAAATTCATGAACGAAAGTAGCCCTTAAATTTTCAGCAAAAAGCATATGACCTTTTGGTTTTAATGCATCTCTAACATTTTTAATTATCTCCTCAAATTTCTTTACATTCCCCCATCTACCAATCCCGCCTAGCATACTTTTAAAAATGATTATATCAAATTCACTTTTATATGAAATACTTAAGGCATTTACTCCTTCATATGAAATATATTGATCAATACAGGCATTTTTATGAAATTTAATTATACTATCATATACTTCTGGGAAATCAGTACAAACAACTTCAAGCCCCTTACTGGCAAAATAATGTGAATATCCTCCTGAGCTATGTCCTGCACCAAGCTCAAGTATTTTCATTGATTTATCTAATTTGATGTGTTTTTCAAAAAAGATAATTGACTGTTTCCAGTTTTCAATATCCCAGCCAATTGATTCTTTTATTATAGCATTTTCTTCAGATTTATTCAAAATTTTATGAAATATTTAAAAATTTATTAATTGAATTTACAAATAAGATCTGATATCAAGTCATCCATAGTATTTTTCTCTATCTCAACTTTCTTATCTAAATCTGGCTTACTTGGCCATCCAAAATCAGCATATTCTTTTTCTTTATAAATAATTTTTGGGTACCTTGGGATAACATGAAAATGTACATTTGGATCAACCATCATTAGCATGATATAATTTAATTTTTCAAATTTAATAACTTTTTTTAGATTGATTTCTATTTCTTTAATAATTGATTGTAGTTCAGAAAATGATTCAACTGATAGTTTAGAAAATTTAAAAACATCTTCGTTACATATTAGAACCATAGTCCCAAGCGTAAACTGATTTTTATTTAAAAGTAATGACCAATTATTATAATTTTTGATAGTATAATTTTTATAATCAAAACTAACCATAGTTTGGTTCATATTATTCATCCTTTAATAATTATTCTTAAAATATTTTACTCATTACTTTTATTTAATTTAAAAAGTATTACCCTGATTAAAGTTGATGATTTTCCTTCAGTATATTGAAAGTATTCAAAAATCACCCCATATTTTCCAAAAGAAAGCCCATAACTATATTAAAATATCCCATTATTAATGAACCTATTAATGGTCAACGCTGGAATTTGGTTTATCTTTGCGATATTTTTATCTTCATTTGTATTATAGCCCCATGCAGCTAAATAGGAATTTGTTCCAATTCTCTTCGTTTCGATTAACGTATGAATTTGGTCATCAATAAAAAAAACCTGTTTTGCTTCAATCTTATATTTTATAATTAATTTATTAATTATTTTCTTCTTATTATTATTCTTTGTCGCACAAATAATCCTTTTTGGATTGAATTCAAGATCATAACCTTTTAATATTTCAAAAATATATTTTTCTTTTTTTGTGGAGATTATATATAGATTTTTTTCGTTTTTTCGATTTTTTAAATAATTATATATACCATTATATAAAGGGTTCAGTTTTAGCCATATCTTTTTATTTGAATTAAAAAGCTCCTCTCTATGAAAATAAAATAACTCATAGAATGTTTTTGATAGACTACGATATTTATTAACAAACTGTTGAAAGTTTTCATGGCTTTTTAATTCATATTTATTGTCAATCGCATAATTAATAAATATATAATCCTCTGCTGAAAATACAAATCTGCGATAAAGGATCATCAAATGATATTGATCCCGATCAATAAGATTAATTGATGTTAAAAAACCTGATTCTCCTTTATAATCCACATATGCGTTGTATCCAACTAGTAAACATTCGTTAATGCTATCTGATATTACACCATCAAAGTCTAAAGCAATGATTTTCAAACTAGTTTTCTAAATTTTTTATCATATGTTTTATTAAGTCGCAAACACGATTTGAATAACCCCACTCATTATCATGGAATATAGATAAAGTAAGATATCTATTTTTTGTCAATTGTATTTCATTCATTAGAATGATTGCTGACTCGGTTGCAGCTATATAATCTATGCTCACTTTATTGTGCCCCATAAAACCATAATCACATTTAATAATATTTTTTAATTGTTTTTTAGAGAATTGTTCGAACAATTTAATAATCTTTTCTTTGGTAGTTTTTTCTTTTAATACAATAGCTATGTCAATATTTGATACTATTGTTGTTGGCACTCTGTAAGATATACAATCTAATTTCCCCTTTAATTCTGGATGTAGAATTAAAGTTGATTTCACAACTGATGTAGATGTTGGTATAATTGAGCTTATCGCCATTCTTCCTAAATGATAATCTTTATGAGCAGCATCAATAAGTTTTTGATCGCTCAACACAGGATGAATTGTAACAATATGACCATATTCAATTGTATATTTTTGAGATAACATATGTAAGATTGGAACGAGACCATTGCCTGTACATGTACTTGCAGAAATAATATTATGCAAATTATTTTTATAATCATTTAGATTAATTCCGCATACTATTGTGATATCAGGTGTTGGAAAATTCCATGTGCAAATCACTTTTTTTATAAATTTATTTCTTATTATATAATTTAAATCACTTTTTTCAGCCACTCCTGAAGATTCAATAAGTATTTCAACATTAGATTTATCCCAGGGAACTTCTTTTATATCTTTTGATCTATAATATTTTATATAATCCTTACCATCAACAACAATATGGTCTCCATCTATATCTATGTGATTATTAAATACACCATAAAGGCTATCATACTTAAGTAAATAAGCAACGTTTTCTATTGGTATAATATCTTTAATTGCAACTATTTTAAATTGTTTATTTTTTGGGTTGTTATAATTA
>MDSZ01010177.1_pt1 | contig 16172 bp, 16 predicted proteins | sample 811201 | NCBI WGS metagenome assembly MDSZ01 (sample SAMN05326647, study PRJNA326480) | marine metagenome | isolation source: seawater | place: Indian Ocean: North | collected 2010
TCCCGCCGTCGGTTCATCAAGGATGAGTATATCAGGGTCGTTCACCAGCGCCTTGGCAATCTGAAATCTGCGTTTCATCCCACCGGAAAGTTGCCGCATCTTGGTTTCCCGTTTTTCCGCCAGTCCAAACTTCTCCAGAAGCTCTATTACTCTCGGCTCTGCTTCTTTCTTAGGGATTCCGTAATAGCCAGCTTGGAAGACGAGGAGGCGTTCAATAGAAAAAAACCAGTCTGAAGTGAATTCTTGTGGTGATAATCCAATCTTAGAACGGGTGAAGCGGTAATCCCGGATGATATCTTTTCCAAATACAGAAATGGATCCTTTTTCCATCCGCACGAGTCCTGTAATGAGGCCGATTGTAGTTGTTTTTCCTGCGCCGTTAGGGCCTAGGAGACCGTAGAATTCACCGGGTTCTATAGTGAGGTCGATTCCCTGAAGAGCGACCGTATCATCATAGGATTTGCGTAGATCTCTGATTTCAATGGCGGCGGGCACAGCAGGAATTTACGTTCTTTTAAACTGTGGGAAACGGAAAGAGATCAGAGTAGATAAGCCGCTCCAAAAACACCAGCTGAATCACCCATGGTATTTTTCACAATGGGTGTAGTAATGTTGTCATCAAAGCAGTAGCGACGGACGTGTTGGGGACCTTCAGTGTAAAGAAAGTTGACATTGGAAACACCGCCGCCCAGAACAATAATATGGGGATCAAGGATGTTAATAATGTTGGAAATAGCCATACCGAAATTGTCTAGGAACTCCTCTTTCCACTCATCGGGTGGATTTTTCGCAATATCTGTAACGAGTCCTGTTTCACCTGTCATTTCGTTGTAACGTTTTTCCAGTGCTGGACCGGAGATGTACTGTTCTACGCATCCTGACTTTCCACAATAGCACGGTTGCCCGCCAGGATGGAGGAGGGAGTGTCCCCATTCGCCGGCAATATACTGCCTCCCGTGGTAAGCACGGCCATCGATGGAAATGCCGCCCCCCACCCCTGTTCCTAGGATGACGCCAAAAACAACTTTGGAATCCTTACCAGCCCCAAGTGAAGCCTCGGCCTGAGCGAAGCAGTTAGCATCGTTGTCAAGTACAGGTTTGGTACCGAAAATTGATTCAATATCATCTTTCAGCGGTTCGCCCACCAGTGCCTGGGTATTACCGTGCTTCAATCTGTCTCCGTCCGCAGTGAGAGGGCCCGGTACACAGACACCGAACAGGAATTCATCAGATAGTTGATCGCTCAGCTTATTGTACAGTTTCGAGATTTGGCCGAGAATGTGTTTGTAACCGTTATCACGTTCAGTGGGGACGCGCTCCCGAGCCATAACATGACCGTCACCGTCAAGGATGACACACTCGATCTTAGTCCCACCAATGTCAATACCTACTCGCTTCATGAATAGTGTAAAAGTACTTTTGGCATGGCGCTTTTCCAACCTTGACTAAATTTCAGGTGAAGATAGGGGAAGTATGATGAGTGTAGTATTGATAACAGGTTGTTCCAGCGGTTTTGGAATGCTTTCGGCAGCACGGCTGTCGGCGGCGGGGCACACCGTCTACGCCTCAATGCGAAATCTCCAGAAAAGGGAGGCATTGCTTTCAGAGGTGAAAAGACGTGGCGGAGAAGTGAAACTGCTTAAGCTGGATGTGACTGACAACGCTACCATAGATGATGCCATGAACACAATCGAATCAGAGAAAGGCCGATTGGATATTCTTATTAACAACGCAGGGTACGGCCTGGGCGGTTTCTTTGAAGATGTTTCGGAACGAGAATTTCGGGACCAGATGGAGACGAACTTTTTCGGCGTCCTGGAAGTGACGCGAAGAGCACTGCCGCTCATTCGAAAGAGTTCCGCTGATTACGGCGGCTCCAAGATTATCAATATTTCCAGTGTTCAGGGGCGGGCACCTATCCCCGGGCTGGGAGCCTACGCCACCTCGAAATGGGCCATGGAGGGATTTAGTGAAGCGCTATACCATGAACTGGCACCTTTTGGTATCCCTGTGGTGATTGTGGAGCCTGGCAGTTACAAAACTGAGATATTCACTTCCAACGCCCACGTTGCCGAACAGGCTGAAAATTCGGAAAGTCCCTATACCCGCTTTTCCGAAGCATTCAGACTAAAGATTGATGCAATGACAAAGGGGGGAGCAGTGGGGATGGGAGATGATCCGGAAGTGGTGTCGGAACTTATTGAAAAGATCGTGGACAGTAAATCTCCCAAACTCCGCTACGTGGTGGGGAAGCAGGCCCGGCTCCGAATCTTGCTCAGGGCCTTTTTGCCGACGAAACACTATTCACGCCTTCTGAGAAAAGCGCTATTCGGGTCTGTTGAGGCTTAGGAGTTTTCCTCCTCTGTTTTCTTCTCACTGGAAAAACCCATATGCCTCTCAAAAGGTGACGGGAAATCGAACCCTTCCCGGTGTGGAAAATGAACAAGGCTCGCCACATTTCGCCACGGTATATAGACTGAAGCGTTGTGATGCTCCCGTTTCACTTTGTCTGGAGGAAGCGGTTTCCCTTCTTCATTCTCTGATATTATAACCTCGAAGTTTGGATGTTCAAGCCACACCCCGAATTCATCGTAGCCTACAACGCGAGCATAGAACTGATCGATGCCAATGCCAATCCGCTCGAACGGTGCTGCATCATTCAAAACAATAAGAACAATGTCGTTCACCGTATTCTCAATTTTCATCATGTCCATGGTAGACTCCAAATTTTGGTTCTAAGGTAAGCCACTCTGTTGAAAGGGGCAAAGATCAACTCCCCTGTTCCGGTGTAAATGTATCATAAAGAGAACGAAAACTGTATATAAGGTGATGCTTTGGCACTGTTCGTGCCCATTATATCTAGTGCAAACCTCCCCATCATCCATCCCAGGAGAGTACCTGCAACGGCGTCACTGAGATAATGATTACCGACATAAACCTGACTCCAGACAGATAGGATCACATAACTGGTCAGAAGCGGTGCTGATTTGGGAAAGTGATGAGTTGCCACAGTGGCCCAGGCCGAAGATGCCGCTACATGTCCCGATGGGAAGGAAGGTGTGATCCGTGTGTTCCAGAGGCGGGGTTGATACTTTCGTTCAGGGCGCTCGCGCCGGATTAAGTACTTCACTGTTCCCGCAGCGGCGTAAGTCGTCAGCAAACTGAAAGCACCAATTTTATAGAGATCATATTGTTCCAAGGAGTTGTTTGTCTGCCATTGATGGAAAACCCATCCCCATTCCACTGCCGGTGTGGTAAGAGCAAATGCCTCAAGTGAGATGTCTAGCAGGGGTAACCGGTTGCTCCCTTCCAAAGACGCGGAAAGCCGTCGGTCGAGTTCAGAAAGTGTGTTTGCCGATGCAAGTGACAAAAGCAAAAGAATAAGGGCAAGACGACGAATCATCGATTGATGAGATCAAAAAACTCGGTTTCGGTGAGGATGGGAATACCCAGTTCTTCCGCCTTGGTTCTTTTTGAGCCGGCGCCAGGCCCCGCCACCAGATAGTCTGTTTTCTGACTTACAGAGCTGCCTGCCCGTCCGCCCAGATGCTCTACCATTTCCTTTGCCTCACTTCGGCTGAACTTTTTCAGGGAGCCGGTGAAGACGAATGTTTTTCCTTCAAGGGGTGTTGATCCTGAAAGGGTCTGTGGATTCTCAAGCGTGACGCCACTGGCCAGACACCGCTCCACAATTGCCCTGTTCGACTCACCGGAGAAAAAAGAGTGAATGGAGGCGGCCACGATAGGTCCCACTTCATCGATTTCTTCAAGCTCTTCCGGCGCGGCGGACATGAGGGCATCCAGATCTCCAAACCGGTTCGCCAGTACCTGGGCCAGATGCTCCCCTACATTCCTGATCCCCAGGCCGTAGACAAACCGCCATAGAGAAACGGTTTTACTGGCTTTGATGGCGTCCATGAGATTTTCAGCTGATTTTTCGGCCATCCGCTCCAGACCAGCCACATCTTCTTTCTTAAGGGTGAAAATGTCAGAGAAGTCCCGGAGGAGCCCCTCCTCCACCATCTGATCGATAAGTTTCGTACCAAGTCCGTCCATATCCATAGCCCGCTTACTGACAAAATGGTCGATCCGCCCCTTTACCTGTGCCGGGCATGCAGCGTTTTGACACCGGGCAACCACTTCACCTTCCGGCCGGATAACCTCACCGTTACACTGGGGGCAACTGTCCGGTAGATTGTAGGGCTTTGTTTCTTTCGGACGTTTCTCGCTGATCACTTTCACCACCTCCGGGATGACGTCTCCAGCCCGCTGTACCAAAACAGTGTCACCGATGCGAACGTCCTTACGGTTGATCTCATCCTGATTGTGAAGTGTGGCGTTGGTGACCGTTACACCGCCCACTGAGACTGCTTCCAGTTTTGCTACAGGAGTAACTGCACCGGTGCGGCCCACAGAGGCGATGATATCCTCCACTACGGTGGTCACCTGCTGCGCTTTGAATTTTCCGGCGATGGCCCACCTGGGCGATCGGCTTCTGACGCCCAATGCCTCCCGCTGAGCCAAATCGTTTACTTTGACAACAACGCCGTCAATCTCGTACGGGAGTGATTCTCGTTCGTTCTCCCACCGGTGAAAAAAATTGACCGCAGCATCCATACTCCCGCACAGCTTGGTGTGGCTGTTTACCGGTAAGCCCCAGCTTTTCAGGCTTTCCAGCGTCTCCCACTGAGAAGGCTGGGTCGCTCCTGCCAATTCGTAGGCGAAAAATTTCAGTGGACGTCCGGCGGTAACGGAAGAATCCAGCTGTCGAAGACTTCCTGCGGCGGCATTCCGGGGATTGGCGAAAAGGGATTCACCTTCTTTTAATCTCTGTTCGTTCAGGAGGACAAACCCCTGTTTGTCCATGAACACTTCACCACGGACTTCAAATGAGGAGGGCCACTTCTGGTCCCTGAGCTTCAGCGGTATAGCCCGGACGGTCCGGAGGTTTTGTGTAATACCTTCACCGGTAAATCCGTCACCCCGGGTGGAACCCCGGACGAAGGTGCCGTTCTCATAAACCAGTTCAACGGCCAGACCGTCCATTTTCAGCTCGGCCACATATTCTATGCTTTTTTCACCATCCAGACCTTTTTTCACTCGTTCATCGAAGGCGATCAGCTCTTCATCACTCATGGCGTTCTCCAGGCTCAGCATGGGGAGTCGGTGATCCACGGAGCCGAAAGCTTCCAGTGGCCGGGCACCTATCCGTTGAGTGGGGGAGTCGTGTGTGACCAGTTCGGGATGATCCCGTTCCAGCTTCTGGAGTTCCCGAAGAAGGGTATCATACTCCCGGTCAGCCACTTCAGGATCATCCAGAACGTAGTAGCGATAGTTGTGGTGGTTGAGCTGTTTCCGGAGAGTCTCGACCTTTTTCCTTACATCAACGTTCACTTCGGCGTAATACTTTCGTAATACTTGATGGGGTCCACCGGTCGTATGTAGTAGGGGGCCAGCTTTCCGTCACCGTTCACGGGAATGGCGTAGATGCCGGCGTTTTTCGTGACAGCCACAAAGAAATAGGTGATTTCTTCCCCGGGGTAAAGTTTAGGATCGTACCTGAAACGGTACCTACCCCGGTAAGGCTCCAGCGGCACTTCCCGGTATTCCAGGTTTTCCTCTGTTTTAAATAAAAGTACCAGTGTCTCAACGGAATCTTTCGGCAGATCAGAGAAAAATTCCAGATTGTAGGGACGCCCCTGAAAAAAGGGTCTAGGCGGTTTATGGAGGAGTTTTGTTGTAGAAGAAAATTTTCGCTTTAACAGTGATTCGGTATCCGTCCCGATCTCCTGACCGATGACAGAAACAGTCATAAAAAGAAAGGGGATGAACCAGCGTATCATCCGCAGGCAGAAAAGTTATGAAACGAGGACCGAGATTGAATCCTCAACAGAGAACATTTGAGTGTGATCAAAACAAAAACTTTTGTGGACGTAGTTCTCGCCGCTGTCAACCCCGTACTGGGACTGGTAATAATCTTTCCTTGAGGCGATATCTTTTACTGCAAGGATGAGGGCGGCCACATCTTCTTCAGTGGAGTAGAGAGCGAAACTGGCTCTCACCATTCCGCGTTTGAGTTGATAGACCTGCTCAATATCTTCCATATCTACCAATTCAACATAATCGAGAAGATCGTCCATGATCATTTCCTTGACATACGGATGAGCACAGAAACAATCATTCCGGACGGCAACATTGAAATAGTCGTTCAGTGCTGCCGCCACCAAACCGTGATCCAAACCTGTGATGTTGAATGAGATGGAGGCGACCCTGTCACACAGTTCTGTGTCTGTCTCGCCGTAGATGACCACATCTTCAATTTTCATGAGTTGATCCAGTGCCGAATTGATGAGCTGTGTCTCTTCGTCCCGGAGGAGTTCCATGCTTATCCTGTCCAGAACATCCACGGCGGCTGCCAGTCCCACAGCACCGGGAATATTAGGTGTCCCTGCTTCTTCCCTGTCCGGGAACGCTTCTTTCACCACATAACGATCAACAAAGACATCTTCCACCATACCGCCGCCCACCTCTTCCGGTTCGATCTGTTCCATGAGGTCTTTCCTTACGATAACGGCCCCCGGTGATCCGGGGACGTAAGTCTTGTGGCCGGAAAAGACGAGAGCATCAATATTTTGCTCCGGATTGTCAGGTACGGACATTGTTACGGGCACATGGGCTGCCAGCTGGGCACCGTCTACGATAAAAAGTGCCCCGTAGCGGTGTGCCACCTCTGCCGCTTCGTTAATGGGGTTTACAATTCCGGTAACGTTGCTGACGCCTGTCATGGCCACATAATTGACGCGCCCCTCTTTCTTTTGCAATGTTTTTTCCAGGCTCTCGAGACATACGCAGCCTAGCTTGCCATCTCTGGAGTTCAGTGGAATATGATCCACCTCTTTCATATGTTTCCGGTGGGGGAGGTCGTTGGAGTGGTGCTCCATAATAGAGACAACAGCCACATTTTTATCAGGACGAATGTCCCGGAGAACACGGGCGAGCCTGTTCATCCCCGCCGTAGTGCCGCTGCCGGTAAAGAAGCAGGTATACACTTCAGGATCGGCTTTCATGAATGCAAGGATACGCCGGTGTGCCCAGGCATACTCTTTGGTGGAAATTTTGGCGCCGAAATGAAGAACAGAGTGGGTGTTAGCATAGTGCTTGTAAAAATCTTCCATAACGTCGTGGGCCACCTTCATCATGAGGGTAGTGGCAGTGGAATCGAGATAGACACGTGTACTGGTTTCGCCACTGACGACCCTGTACTGTGTATTGAGGCCGATGAAGTCACCGCGGATTTTTTGGAATAGCTGCCGCCCTTTTGGAAGTGCACCATTCATAAGGTTAAGATCAGGGACTGGTTAAAGTTTCCGGCTTTTGGAACTGAATACACTTTGTATACCACTCTTTATAAGTGATTGTTTTCCTGATGAAGTGGTCTTGAGTGCATTTAGCACTACCGGTACAGATAACAGGCGGTGCGGACCGGTTGTCGGAATGGAGGACCGCCATAAACACTTTCGGCGGTTTCTTGAAATATTGACTCATGGTAAGCATGACGTCAAAAGCGTACCCGAGCCCTTCCGTTTCCCGGTTACGGTCAACTTTTAAATGGATCTGATAGATCTTTCCTTGTTCCGGGTGGCGGTACACTTTTGCACCAGCATACTGAGGAGCGCCGGCCATACGCTTCAGGTAGCTTCCTGTCATTGCCACGATCTGCTGATCGGAAAACCGGCTTTTGGCACCTTGGCACAAGCAGATCTCAGAGAAAAACGAGATAAAAATCAGAAGAAAAAAGATGTTAGGATATTTTTTCATAAAGCTTCTTTCCAGCCAATAAACAAAGGGTTCCACTGAACATCCCCGCAATGGTATCAATCGTATAATGGAAAGTACACACAACAGTAGAAATAAGGATCAGAAAAAGCCACAGTATGATGAAACGGCTCGCCTTGGGAAACATCTTGCAACTGTATACTGTAGCAACAATCGCCGCCGCCGCATGGGTACTGGGAAAGGCTGCCCCCCCTGTTTCCCCTATGGAATAAATGAGATTCATGAGCGGAATGAATATGATGCCTTCTGGTATTACATGTTCGCGGAGCGGAATGGGGCCGCTGGAAGGGAAAACGATTGTTATCCAGAATAGCACAAACATGGCTGTCATCAGGACAAAGATATATTCGCGTACGAGAGGGCGTTGCCGGTGATGGGCAATCATGGCGGGCACCCAGAGAAGTAGATAGTAGCTGAAATAGGCGGCGTGGAAGAATTCCAGTGTGAAAGCTGAAAGAGAAAGTGGAACGGTGAAATAATAGCGCTGCGGAAAAAGTTCTGTCTCCACAAGCAGCAATTCAGGGTCAAAGTCCCTGGGAAAGACAATGTGGCGCAGAAGTCCCGACTCCGGATAAAACCAGAGGATTAATATTATGGGATACCAGAGGCTTACCCAGCGGTTTAAGCGTGTCTCTACAATATTTTTGTTCCATGCAATAAACCAGACCAACAGCATAATGATGAGATGGCTGGCCATGAGGTAATCCCAGTTGTCCAGTTTGTTTCTGGCGGTAAAGATAAATACAGTGATAGAGAGGTTGTAGAGGATAACCGCCCAGTCGGTGGGTCGAAGTTTCAGCTTCAGAGCCATCCAATCTTCCTGTACCATTCAGCGGTATTTTTCATCCCTTTCTCGATGGAAACAGAGGGTTTGTATCCAAGTTGGTTCTGAATCCGGGAGCTGTCACATAACCATGCCCGCTGTACCATTTCACGAAACTTATCAAGGTTGATCCATCCTCTGCTGTGGAAGAATCGCTGTGACGCTGTGGAGAGTGCAGCGTAGATGAACAGGGGAGTCAGAGGAACTCTGAACGTTCGTGCCGTCGTTTCCATCGCATGAGCGATATGATGTTGTAGATCGAGCCACGTCCAGCCGGAAGTACCGTCATCTACATAGTATGATCCGGAAGAATCTCGGTTGAGCCCTGCAAGAACCAAGGCCGACACCAGATCGGTAACGTGAATAATGGAAAGGTACCGCTCTCTAAAGCCAAGATTCAATTTTACCCCTTTCGCCACAAGGCGGAAAAAATTAAGAACACCCCTGTCCCTTGGACCGTAGACCACTGGCGGACGGATCACCACCACATTGAGGCGGTCAACATAGGACAACACCACTTCTTCGCCTGCCAACTTTGTTCGCCCGTAGGCGCTGATGGGGTTGGGATCATCACTTTCCTTAATGGGCCGTTCTGGTAATGTAGGTCCGCCAGCCGCCAGGGATGAGACATAGACTACTTTCTGCACATCTGGATTGTACGTTATAATCGCTTCCATCATATTCTCACTGCCGAAGTGGTTCGTCTGTTCAAAGCCACGAGTGTCAGGAGAAAGGATAGCCCCCGCCACGTGAAAAATGACATCTTGATGTTCCACCGCCATTTGCAACGACTCCAGTTGTCTTACGTCTCCTGTCACCAGTTTCACAGGTTTGTCCTTAAGCCAGTGGAGCCGACTTGACTCTCTGATAAGTGCTGTAACAAGGTGGCCGTCAGCAATGAGTTGATCTACAAGGTGACTTCCGATAAATCCAGAAGCGCCTGTTACGAGTGCTCTCACGATAAATTCAGGTCATAAATGCGGTATGTCCGATAGATGCGAGCACCGACCCGCTCCAGCACACGGCGCATGGGAACGTTTGATTCCAAAACCCACGACATGTCTCCCCACTGATACCCCTTATCAAGGGCGGCCTCCATTGTCTTGTAATACATAGCGGCGTCCAGGCCGCGCACGCGGTGTTCTTTCAATACACCCATGATGAGTACCCGAACCGATTCCACCTTTCGTTTATGCCAGAGAATCTTTAATAGACCAAGCGGGAAGAGGCGGCCGTTTGCATGCTTCAGAGCTTCGTTGACGTTCGGAATGGTTACCGAAATGCCAATGGGTTCACCATTCGCTTCCACGATGAAGATAAGTTCCGGGTCGAGAATCAGCTTTAATTCTTTTGCGATTCGGCGGAACTCTTCCACAGTGAGCGGCACCGCACCCCAGTTTTCCGACCACGCCTGGGAATGAATGGAATGAAACCCTTCCACGTCAGCGTCGAACGATTTCATATCCACAGGCCGCACCGTGATGCCGTGCCTTTCCTCGATCATCTTCATGGCGCGTTTAAGGCGCTTGGGAGTCCTTTCAGGTCTGTCGATCCGATAGGCATAGAGATCCTGTGTTTTCTCAAAGCCGTACTGTTCAATAAGCTTTGGATAGTAGGGAGGATTGTGAGTAAGCATGATGACGTGAGGTGTATCGAAGCCATCCACCAGAAGCCCACACTCGTCATTGATGGTGAAATTCATGGGTCCACGCATTCGGCGGAGCCCTTGCGATTTTAACCAGTCGACCGCACTGTTGAAGAGACTATCTACCACAGTTTGATCGTTAATCGATTCAAAGAAGCCAAAGAAACCAGTATCATCATCATACACTTCAAGGTGTCGCTCATATCTGACGGCAGCGATCCGACCGACTACATCACCATCCCGGCGTGCCAGGAAAAGTTGCGCATCAGAGTGATGGAAGAAGGGATTCTTTTTACGATTGAAATATTCCAGCCGGTCAATAATGAGATGTGGGACCCATTGGGGATCATTCCTGTAAACTTCCCAGGGAAACTTGATAAAAGTTTTGAGGTCGGCTCTGTTCCTGATGGGGTGAACATCGATCACGGCTAGGCGGGGAATTTAAGCGAGCTGTGTTCCTCTGTCAGCAACAAAAAACCCCGCTGGGCGGGGTTTTTGTGAGGTCAATTCTGAAATTGAGTTAGAATGTTACTCTCAGAGAGGTCTGAACGGTACGGATAATGAGCAGTGCATCAGCGCCGCCCACGCTCCCAGCCGGATTAAACCCGCCCGTGACCAGGTCAGCTTTCATGATACCCCGCTCCGAACAGAGGGCCATGGCAGGATAGGCAAAATGGGAGCTGGAGACGTCCGAAAACCGGGAGGGATTCTCCCCGAAATATCTGGTCTCCAGGGTCTGGTCCCGTGTTACCATGGTAAGGATTCGGGCTACGGCCCGTGCATAGCCAGCCCGGGTGACCGATTCGGCCGGGTAGAAATTGCCATCGGGATCAGCCTCTACCACACCCAGTTTCATGGCCTCTTCGATCCACCCTTCGGCCCAGCTTCCCCGCACATCTCCGGGGAGGGGTGCGTTGCCTTGTGACATCATCTGTGCCGGCGTCTGGAAGCCGCCACTGGCGGTCGGGGGCATGAAGCGTTTAAACAATTCGGTCAGGTTCAGCTCTTCAATAAAAAGAACAGTCATATCGGCACGGCTGATCTTCGGTTTCAGAGCAATTTTCTTGCCGGCAGATGTTCCTGGCTGGGCCCGGACGATCTTCTGGGAAAGAGCCCACATTTCGTCGGCCCTTCCGGCATATTCGCCTTTTCTCTCAACCAGTGTCCTGAATTCGGCTTCCGCCAGAGAGAAATCGTAGTTGTACATGTAGGCCATTCCTTTCCAGAAGATGGCCGGCTCGTGGCCATTTTTCCGCTTTAGAGCGGTGTCAAATTCATCCACAGCCCGTTTCAACCACCGTTTGCTGTCATCCTTGTGGGCAATCCATAGCCGGCCGGCCAGCACCCGGACGTCGGGATCCTTCTTGCCCCGGCCCAGAGCAGTATCCATATGTTTGCGCCCTGTTTTAAGATCACCAGTCAACCCATAGGCAAGGCCGAGTCCACCCCATCCCAGGGCGAACTTCTTATCCAGGTCCACGGAGCGCTGGAATGACCTTATGGCCGATTCGAAATCTTCGCTTTCCAGGTAGCGCATCCCTGCCTTGTAGTGGTATTCGGGCGAGTCCACATCGGACTGAGATGTTGCTTTTGGGCCACACCCGGCAATAAAAAGCAATGTGGGAACAACGAGGGCGGCGGCAGTCAATTTTTTCATCTTTACACTCTCCAATAATATTCGATAAAAATATAACCGCCTTCCGGCGCAAAAAAAACACCTTTACTCATGTAATTGATCCATATCACATTTTTATCTAATCTTTTCTGGTTAATTTTACTTACGAAAAACAGATGATAATGATTGATAATGAGTAATAAGTGAGATATATTGAAACTGAATCATGGTGTTTAGACGAAAAAGGGGTATTAGATGAGAGCCGCTGTTAAAATTCCTGTTATTCTCTGGCTGCTGGCTGTTTCTCTGGCAGCACAAGGATCATCCATCACTGCCGAAGGTTTCGGCATGACGGAAGATGCCGCCATCGAGCAGGCGAAGCGTGCCGCCGTTGAGATCGGTATCGGGACGGTCATGTCATCGGAGACAGTGGTGAAGAATTCAGTGTTGTTCTCTGACAACATCTACGCCAAGGCCACCGGCTTTGTCAAAACCTTTACGGTGAAGGACAAGTATCAGGGCCCTGATGGTCTGTGGGTAGTGACCATTGACGCTCAGGTGACGGAGATTCTTGACGAGGTACTTAAGGATGAAATGGCTGTGCAGACGCTCCTGAACGCCATGAACCGTCCGAAGCTTATTTTCATGATCAGGGAAGAAAATCTCATCGACAATGTTCCCAGCGATTTTGCCGAGGTCAAGCTGGTGAGCATGTTTTACGACAAGGGTTTTGACGTGGTGGACAGACAGCTTGTTCAGGCATTGAAGGGGGAAGCCGACTTCACTCAAGCGTTGGCTGGTGATGTGACGGCGGCCTCCAAGATCGCCAGCATGCTGGGCGCCGACATCATCGTTATCGGTACTGCCAAAATCTCTTCCGGTGGAAAGGTGTACAACATGACTTCAGGCCAGGCCGATGTGAATGGTAAGATTGTCCGTGCCGATACAGGTGAGATTCTTGCTATCGTGCCGCAGGCAAGAGGGAAGAAGCCGCACATTTCTGCCACAACAGCCGGCATCAATGCCGTGAACGAAGCAGCCGGGAAATTAGGCGCTGATATCATCGGTCAGTTGATCCGCAAGTGGAGTACACAGCAGGCCAACGCAATCAATGTATTCCTTGTGGTGGAGAACGTCGATTTCATGAGTTATATGACACTGGGTACCTACCTCAAATCGCAGATGGTTCCCGGGATACAGAGCGCCTTTGAGAAAGGATTCAATGACGGGGTAGCGGAGTATCAGATTCTTTTTGAAGGTAAATCCCAGGATCTCGCTATGGCGCTTATGCAAAATCCGCCTGAAGCTGTGGCGCTTCAGGTGACAGGACTTTCCGGCAACCGTATCAGTGCACAGATTTCTCAATAGACAGGAGGCGACGATGAAAAAACTTACTCTTGGTTCTTTAGTCTTGATTCTTGGCTCTTCTCTTTCTGCTCAAGGGTGGGGATGGGGAGACAACGACGCCGTTGAAACGGTGGAAGGCGGCGCCATGAACTACACTAACGGTTTTGTTGTGGCTACAGGGATCGGCGCCATCAGTCCCCTGGCACAGAATCCCGGTATGGCCCGTGCCACGGCCGTCCGTGCCGCAAAAGTGGACGCCATGCGCAATCTTCTGGAAGCGGTTATGGCGGTGACGGTCTCGTCGGAGACGACAGTGCGCGGTGCTGCCATCGAGAACGATGTTGTCAAAACATCAGTTGAAGGTATGGTGAAGGGCGCCCGCATGCGAGACATCAACGGCGACGGCAGAGGTGACTACAGCGATCTGCGCTATCTCAGCGATACATCTGTTGAGATTGAAATGCAGGTACACATGTCGGGGATATCGAGCGTTGTACTGCCTCCCGCCGGATTTGCAGCTGCGCCGCCCGCCGCCACCGCTACAGCGCCAGGAGCAGCTCCGGCAGCACCGAAACCGGGGACAATCACAGGTCTGATTGTTGACGCAAGAGGACTTGGGATCCGTCCTGCAATGTCGCCTAAAGTCCTCGATCAGACAGGCGGCGCCGTTTACGGCCCCGGGAACTTTACCAGAGAGTACGCTGTTAAGTTTGGCGTGGCCGGCTATTCGAAGGATCTTGCCAAGGCGCAGCAAGACCCGAGAGTCGTGGGCAATCCCCTGCTGATTAAGGGAGTGGGAGTCCAGGGAACCAACAAGGCCGATGTGGTCATCGCCAACAGCGATGCCTTCAAGATAAGAAATGCGGATCAGGGAGGACAGTTTCTGTCCAATTGTAAAGTTATGATCCTTCTGGACTGAACTGCGGAGGTTAAGTCTCGCGGGAGAATTGATTATCAAAATAGAATTGAGGAAAGGAGAACAGGGAGAATGAGACAGATGAAAATGCTAACAGGGGTGTTTCTGATCATGCTTGGACCGGGCCTGCTGCTGTCCCCGCTGGGAGGCCAGGAATCGGTGGCAGTGCCGCAAAGCGATGACGATCAAGAGAAAGAAGTGGGCGTACCGCAGACGGGCGATGAAGTGGTAGAAGATTTGAGCCTAAAACCGGGTGACGTAGCGCCCAAGTTTGCCCTCAGGGATACAAAAGGTAACTATGAACTGCTCACCAGATGGTCGGGGGAAAAACTGTCCCGCCCCGCCTCCCAGCCTATTCGCCATGCGGTGGTAGTGAGCTTCTTTGCCACGTGGTGTAAACCGTGCATGAAGGAGCTCCCTCATCTGGAAAATCTCTACAATAAGTATGAAGGTAAAGATGTGAAATTCTTCCTCATCGATATTACCGAGGCGACGCGCACCGTAGAAGGGTTTGAGAATTCACCCAAAGCGGGGCCGTTCCTGGCGAAGAAAGGGATTACGATTCCCATCCTGGTCGATGTCTACGGCATGGCAAAAAAGAACTACGGCGCCACCACTCTGCCGCGGTTGTATGTAATTGACAAGATGCGTAAAATTCGACTGGCGAAAAAGGGATTTCATGAAGGAGAAGACTTTGAAGGAGAACTTTCTTCGATGATTGATGTTTTGTTAGCAGAAGGAGCTTCTGAGTAAAATCAGGTAGTCGAATCAGTAACGTGGAGCATTTCTTGTTCAGCGGACACAAAGTTTCTGACGATCCGGTTAGCTCTCGCAATAATCTTGCCCGATCCAGACTGTTGCTATTCCCAGCTACTGCCAACTAAAGAATGTTACCCAGCGCACATTCTGCTGAGATAATGTTTTGTAAATTACGGAGTAAGATATGATTAGACCGTGGATGAAACCGCTTGCCGTTGTCCTGTCGTGGACAATGATCCTTTTCTCGCTGCCTGTCCGCCTGGGGGCTCAGACCGAGACCCGTCAGACTGACGTTGGCGGCGTCACCGTGGAGCAGACGATTCAGGGCGAAGGCAAGCTTGTGATAGCGGTTCTCGATCTTGAGGGGAGAGGCATCTCCGCTCTGGAAGCGGCAACCCTCACCGACAGGATGCGCTCCGAACTTGTGGCTACCGGCGCTGTAACTATCGTGGAGCGGGGCCAGATGCAGGAGATCCTGTCAGAGCAGGGCTTTCAGCAGACGGGGTGTACTTCGTCAGAGTGTGCAGTAGAGGTTGGAAAGCTTCTAGGAGTTTCTCATATGGCTACAGGCTCCATCGGCAAGATCGGTAGCAGCTACACGCTGGATGTGCGCCTATTTAACGTGGAGGATGGCGCCATCACCAAGAGTGTCAACCGGACGTACAAGGGTGAGGTGGACGGTCTCATCAAGGAGATAGAGCGGCTGGCGTGGGACATTGTCGGTCTGACGCCTCCTGCCGGACTTTTTCCGGAGACGGCGGCTCCAGTGGCTGCGGCGCCGGCCGGAGCTGCATCTGAGAAAAAGGGTGGTCGTGGACTGCTGTGGCTTGTTCTGCTTGCGGGCGCGGGCGGAGGCGGTTACTACGCTTACAGTGAAGGGATGCTGGACGATTTACTGGGAATAGATCATACACTTCCTGGTCCGCCGGCACTGCCAGGGAGTGAGTAGCACAAATGATCATGAACAGTAACATTCATAACAGCGGTCATTGCGATTGAGACGTCGCAATCCAGCAAATGAGCCGAGACCAGGGATGACGGGATCGCTACATTCGGACGAGTCCTCCTTCGCGATGACATTTCAATTATTGCAAAGGGGTGATTGATGCGAATTAGTATTATACTCACTTTTTCATTCCTTTCTGTATTGTTCGCACAAACCCAGCTGGGCAGTGATATTGATGGTGAGGCGGCGGATGACAGGTCAGGCAACTCAGTCTCTCTGAACTCA
>MDSZ01024332.1_pt1 | contig 16171 bp, 15 predicted proteins | sample 811201 | NCBI WGS metagenome assembly MDSZ01 (sample SAMN05326647, study PRJNA326480) | marine metagenome | isolation source: seawater | place: Indian Ocean: North | collected 2010
ATCATCAATCAGTTTTACTATTCCACCATTACCTGCATCTGCGGCACTTCCACTCAGTACTAATTCCCAATTACCTGGATCCATCTTTTCTCTCATTCTTGCTCGTTTAAGAGAAACTAAGTAAAAATGTTTTGATGTAGCCGAACCAGCATATGTAAATCTATCTACATTGGGTCCTAAGAGTAAGTTTACTAATTGTGCATGTATGGCTGCAGTTGCTCTGTTACCAGTTGCCGCCCCCACAGTTCCTTTTGAACCACTTCCGTTCAGATGACCATATGCAACACTAAACTGAACTTCAGCCTCTGTATCGGTTTGTGGACTCGTTTTATATACATCAAGAAAATAATTTCCTGTTGAAGAACTTTGTGCAGACGAAGTAAAATATGAAGTAAGAGTTCCACTTCCACCACTCCATATACCACTTGATATTGTGGCTTTGATGTTATTTACAACATCATTCTCTTGGTCAAATATTTTATATACTCCTGATAGTGCCATTTTTTACTCCTAAGATGATGAAGGTGTTGCCGGACTACCAAGTACGGTTTTGTTAACCGTCACGGTTATAGTAGTCGTGGCTCCTGTTTGATTACCTACCACCGTAAGTTGTGTTTTCTTCTTGGCTGGTGTGGTAAATGTTTCTGGTACAACCCTTGCAGTCAAACCGACAACATTCTGACTATTAGTAATCTCGTCACTACTTAGATTAACAGGTACTAATGGTGCAGTTTGTCCGGGTGCCGCTTGACCAATCTGTAGTCTTGCAACACTCGTGTCATGTATTATAAATGTATATCCGAGTTCTGCGTCGGTTGAGTTTAATGTACCAGGACTTATTAGGTCACCATTTCCACCACCTTGTTGAAAAGTTAATGAAGGTACAGCTACATCTAAAATTGGTAGACGAGATGTTTCTTTTGGTAATGAGACTAATTTATATTTTAATGCTTGTGTCTCATCTGGTACAGGTTCTAACAGAGGCATATTTTCAATGACTGCCCCATAATAGTTTGTTCCATTAGGATGGGAAGTATCCCATAAACGATAATCGACTTCATCGTCTGCTAACGCGAACTTTGTCACTTTGAATTCATTGTTACCACGAGCTAATAACTCACGACCTCTTTTGGTGAGTATCGCATCAACTGTAATTGTGGTATTATTAAGAAATCCCATAATTTATTCTCCTTACAATATATGTAGATTTTTTGGGTATATTAGATTAAAACTTTTCTCATCTATAAATATACTCAAATAAAATTTTTGTTCATTTATAATACTTCTAACTTAGAATCTCCACCCTCTTTCGATATGAGTGTCGTTGGTGAGGTCAATATCACCGTAACAGGATCTAATTTATCTAAAGTTGTCTTTTTAGTCTGTAATGAACCTTTATAAACCAATCTAAACATTTGGTTATCTTGATAAAGACTTTGTTTATCACTTCTATGGAGTGAAGAAGAGTGGTAATTATTTGCTGAGGCACTTGCCTGTGTTGTGTAGAAAAATCTTCTCTCGTAGTTATGTTCAGATAATACAGAACCAGTTATATTTGGTTGTAGTACTTCACTAAATATTTTTTCAGGTCCACCTATTTTTATAGTGAAGTTTCCATATTTTTCTTCTCCACCACCCCATCCACTCAAGGATGAAGAAAGTATATATAAAGATGGTGTTCTAAATATGTCTTCCGATACTGAACCCGTATATGTCATATATAAACCACTCTGTGTAAATTGTGCATCTAAATCAACAGAACCAGTATAAGTAATATACTTTCCACTCTGTGAAAGTTGTGCATCTAAATCTATAGAAGCGGTATATGAAAGTGACTCTGCAGAACCAGATTGGTTTACCCCTTCTACAAAACCCTCAACATATAAATCATCATAATTTGGTGGTGCTCCAATGACCTCTTTTTTTCTTTCTAAAATATTTGGTTCTATAAGTATTCCAAGACTTGCATTTGCTCTTGCTGGAACCATTCGTCTTAGTTGGTCAAATATAGATGCATCATAGAATCTAATCAGTCTAATGTAATCCCAAAAGTTATTAGGACCTGTATATTTTTGCCAATAAGTTGTGGATATATCCTCTAACTGACGATATCTTCTCTTGTACTTATCACGAGGGTCACCGATATATTGGTCAAAATCAAGGTCTGCGACTGATAGGATAATATCTTCATTTATCATATCGGTAGGTGAGAAATATATTCCAACTTTATTACTATCTAATGGGGCTAAATCATAAGCACTTAACTCACTTCTCTTATCTACTGATAGTGCACCAAATACAAGTCTGTTACTTTCAATACGAACTTTATTTTCAACTCTTCTATTAGGGCCGATGTTTGGTATCTTGGCCTTTTGTTCATCAACTATTGACCTAAAGTGTGGTACTATACCACTTGTATATCCATTTGCAACTCCATCTGATGTATAAGATTGGTCTGAGCTTGTATCTTTGATGCTCGTGGACGAACTTAAATCTTTATCATCGTCCAATCCATATCTCAATACTAAATCTGTATATGATGATGATGCGTGATTTCCATCGTATGCCTTTGGTGCTGCTATTTGGTTAAAAAATGAACCACTATTTAATGCAGTATTCCAATAACGAAACTCCATCATCGAACCACTAAGTTGAGTACCAAAGTTTGAACCAGGTTTACCACCAATATAACCAGTTTCGTTACCGACAAATGCACCATTGTATCCCGCAACCTTTGTTGAACCACTTACCCAAGATTGTCTAAGTACTCTTTTAGTACCAGAGTCGTATCTTCCAACATGAAGATTGTATAAAATATTCTGTGATGTAGTGTCTACTGTTAGTTGTCCAGCAGAACTACCACTATAATGTTTACCATCATCTCCAACACTAGCACTCATTCTTGTCAACATTACCGAATAGAACTCACCATCATATACTGGCAGTTCGATTGATTGTAATTCAAACACCTCAGATGTACCAGTACCACTGCCTGATATTACGAAAGAAACATACCCATAGTTATCGGTAGATGAGTTGTCTTTTAATCTTAATGACCAATCATCACCAGCTTGAAATAATACTTGTGATGAACCACTAGCTGCCTCTGACCTAAATCTAAGTTGTACCGTATCAGGTTTTCTACCACTATTGGTATCATTGGCCCAATCGGTCTCTACATATTGTTCACCTTTGAAATCTAATGCCTTTGTAAACTTCCGAGTTATTTGATATGCTGGTTCACTATCTGTTGCAGGATTAGGACCTCCATATTCCCTTACTCTTAAAATACTACTCGGTATACCATAACAATTTATCAAACCTTTAAGAGAACGAATAGTACCTTTGGTTTTTAAGAAAAAGGGCATGTTGTTTAATATTCTTTTCCATATTTCTCTTGATATGTCTCGTTGTGGTGTATCAGAAAATGTTGATGATGTACTATCCGAACCTGTTACCTGAGCTCCTGTCAAGTAGTTTGGTAAATCTACTAAATCTTGTCCATCATTTAAATAAAATCCTAATGAACGACCAACATGGTAAATCAAATCTTTAGACAGACCCTCATCTAACTTTTGTCTCCTATCGTATATTTGTGGTATTTGATTGATATATGTCCAAACCTTATCAAAGTGTTCACCAGTCATATTTAGAAAAGTTAAAAATGGAGTATTATTTGTATCATCTTTGATGTGGTTTGGTATATTTTCGATTAACCTATCACGATTTGCCCTATCATAGTTTGAGGCACTTATTATTTGATTATCATACCAAGTTTCCGCGGCCGATTCAGTTACTGCATATAAAACATATGGGTCAAGATTTGTACCCGTTCCACTTTTCTTGGGCCATGCATTATCATGAAAAATACCGATTGAACTTGAAACATATGAAGAACTATCGTAGAACATATATTTTTCGAATGGTGTAAACTCATTCTTTATTTTTCTTGCCTTCATATTTAGTGATGCGGTGTATTCATAAGTAGCAGATCCTGATATACCACTAAGTTCTAAACTTTGACTTTCAAACAACTCTATCTGCTGAAGTTTGTATTTAAAGTTTTTTAACCTATCTTCTACCGAACTAAATTTTGCAAAGTTTGTAAACTGACGATGGTCAACTCCACTAAGTTCTATACTATCACTAAAACTACCACTTATTACCTCATTCTCAATAGTATCTTTTATGGTTTGATTCGAAGTTGTTAACTCTTCATATGTTTTAAATCTACTATCTCTCGGAAAAAAGTATGAATCTGCGTGTTGTGTTGTGTCCCATTTGGGCTGTCTTAAAACTACATCAGATAAGGTTTCATCAACAAAATCTATTAACTGAACTCTTTCTTCATATGGCTGTGACATTTGTTTGACAACATAAAAAAGGTCACCTTTGGAAATATTATCTGGTAATGGTTCATACAATTTATAAACTATAGAATAAGGATAATCGGGATATGTTTCAATATCTCTTTTATAGTTTACTACCAAAGAACGATTATCATCATCAAATCGTAAGTAAGTGTATAAATCTTCTTTCGATAAATCATACTCGACATACCAATCATCAAACTTAATTTCAAGATTTGGTTGAACGGTTCCGACACTTCCTACTTCATTTGCAACTTGAACCCAAGATTTTTCAGCCAGAATAGTATCTTTATTTTGTACTTCAACGATTGTTGATTCATAATCTGCATATATCGGTACTTCATCATTGACACCTTGTGAAAGAAACTGAGGTTCTACTTGACCAAAGTTAATCCATTCGCCAGGTGGGTCTTTATATACCCAAAGATTTCCATCTTCATCTACTATCTCTTGTCCAATAAATTCAGGTGGATTTGGTAATCCGTTTTGGTCAAACCCACTTGAAGCTCCTTTGTCTTCGAATTCTTGTTTACCAAAACCCAAATCTAAGGTCTGTGGTGATGTAATATCAAAACCTAAGTCTCCTAATTGTGTGGATGCGTCATCACCACCAACTCCTGGTAAACCACCTCTTGCTGCCGTTCTCTCAAAACCATCTCTTGCTGTCCCATCGGCTTCAGGAAAATCTATACCAAGTCCTGCCAGTGTTTCTGGATTTGGGTCTCTGTTTTTTTGAAAGGTTACCAATGCTCCATCAACAAGTGCCTGTACTAACTCACCTTTTGCCACATCAACGGCCATCAAACCTAACTCACCGAGTAAATCTCCTAAACCAGCAAATGCTCCACCTATTAATCCTGGTTCTTTTGGGGGAGTGTTTCCACTTCCAGCACCACCACCACTTCCACCTGATGGTTCGGCACCATCTCCACAGGCACCCATTCGTGGGATTATAGTTTGGTCATTACCACCCCAATATATTATTCGTTTGTTTTTCATTACGCTCCCGAACCGACTTTAGCATATAAGGTTAAATCTCCAGTTAATAAAAAGCTTGGATTTTGTCCACTATCAAATAAATTTGTAAAATTTGAATCAGTATACCAACCATCCCAAGTGTTAACACCATCTGCACCTAAAGGTTCTCCTGAAATTTGAACCATAGTATTTGTAGTAAAGGTTAGTTGTATTTGTGGTTCCTCAGCAGTAGGAACAAAGTTTGTTGAGGTTGGGTTGACAAATCTAATACGAGATCCGGCCAGTCCTTGACTCGTTGCTACTGGACTATTCACGAGAGTTAAAACTCCACCACTACCTTGTGTTTCCTCGTTATCCGAATCATCTGATGAAGAATCGTCATCTGTATCCGAATCATCCTCATCAGGTGGTGCTTCTCCTTCCCTAACTAATCTATTTATTTGATTTTGATTACCTTGATACCATCCCTCTATATTTCTTTTTAGCTCATCTTCATCTGCATTTACAAAGTTGGTATCGTCCAAGTTTGGGCCGATTAGTATTCTATTTATCATGTCACGACTTAGGAGTATATCATTACTTAAATCATTTACTGTATTACCATCATCGTTTTGTTTTCTCAATCCTAATAAAATACGAAGAGGTGTATTTACATCAGATGCTATTGCCCGAGTGTGACCATTTTGAACATACCAACGAGTTCCTGTAGATGCCCTTGAGTCTCCAGTAGAGTAGTACGGACCGGGTCCGACTGCTCCATCCCATCCAATAATCTTACCATCGAGTGCACTTATGAGTGGTGTTTCATCTATTGATGCTTCATCTGTTACCGATTCATCTGTATCATCTACGGATGATGGACTGAATCCATTTAATAATCTACCTTTCAGACCAGGTCCATCTAACCCACCATCTCCTTCTGCATGCAATGTATCAACAACAGATGTATATTGTGGAGTTATGATTGTCACAACAGGACTATAAAGTCCATCTGTATCATAAGTATGGTTTGCAAAAGGTTGGTCGGTTGTTTCTTCATGACCACACCCAAAATCAAAATGATATCTTGTACCTGGTGTTGTTAAGTTTGGTATTGGAGCGTATCCATCAAAACTATGACCATAAATTGTTTTAGTGGATGATTCTTCTTTCACGACATACCTTGCAGACATTGGAAATCCTGCACTTTTTAAATCAAATACTTCAATGTAACATTCAGGTATGGGGGGTTCTTGTACATAGTTAGGATTTGGAACCGATTCCACTTTTCTCTCGTAACCAGTTATATATGCATTTTTTACAACAAGTTTACCATTTTGCATTATATTTTGAAATCCAGCATCACCATCAGAACGAGTGTTGAACTCAAGTTGTGCACTATTAGGTCCTGTCCAGCTAATCTCTCCACCACCATCGTTAGGAAGTGAACGAGATGATTCAAACTGACCTGCTAATTCCCAATGAACCTTCCCAAAGTTTGATTTTGACGAGGCCCCCTTTGGTATCCAATAAGAACCGATTAATCCACTTGGGTCATTTTTAATAGAACTCCAAGCTATTGCCAAATCTGAATAAGAATCAACATACTCAGACCATGCCTTTTTGGGAAGATAGGTTACTATATTCTGTGTAAGTTTAGAAAATGAATCTAAATACTTTTCATTACTTATTTGCTGTGCCGCAACTCTTATTTCGGTTCTTGATGATGATATCTCATCTATATAAAACTTAAACTCTTTTATATCAAGTGGTTGAGGTTCACTACCATCAACAGGTGCCTTTTCACCTATGAACGCATTTCCTTGTTCATCGATGTAAAACTCACCCATAGGTACACCAGTAAGTTCGGGATCACCACTATGTATTATACCTGGTACCCCATCAATAGTTTTTGTTAAAACTACATCATCGGAACCACCAACTGGCCTGTAAAAATAATATCTGACAATATAATCACCTCTATCATATCCAGCCTCTCTAAGGTCTTGACCAGGTTTAAGTGTAAAATTTTTATCGTCTAACTCAAATGATTCAGATTTACCCTTTTCTATAAATCTACCATTTGTATCGAATATATGAAACTCTACATAATCTGTGGTGAGCTGTCCAAATGGTGGATATAGAGCACCCTCAGAACCCAAGATTTCCTTTGTTTCCTTTTTGAGTAAGTTATAATCCTTTTCTACTAAGCTTGTTTCGATTCTCATAATTCTGAAAACTCTCTATCCAACACATTATTCCAAAATGGGTCATTCAAATAAATGGTTGATTTCTTATCTATTTTAATTTCTTGGTCAAGTGAGTCTAAACTATTACCTTCGTTGAATGGGTCTTCAAATGATAAAAAAACTCCAGCATCATTTCTTAATGGTTCTGGCTGTTTATTTTCAATGTTATTACCATTATCATCTATTACAGTAACGCTACCTTGAAGTCTTCTTGCGTTCTCTAACTTATTTAGGTATTGTACTCTATCTTGTTCTTGAAGTTTTTGGTAATATTCACTTTTTTGTAGTTCTTCTTTTGTCAATGGCATTTTATTACCTCACTACTTTAAATGATGACAACTCGTCAAAGTATTGTATCGTTTCATCGGCAGTACCACTACCACTTACGATTTTATATTCAACTCGATAAAACCTTTCAGCTAATAATCCATTCATCCATAAGTTAAAATAGTTTCCTGTAGAATCACAACTCACCACAGAACCACTTCCAAACGGAACTATTATATCACCTGTATAGGCATCTCTTATTTGATAGTATGTACTTCCACTTGGTAAATATTTTACTGTTGTATAACCAGTGGAATATCCAGCTGTTGCAGAAAAAGTTTTTTCAGGATATCTTTCTCTACCAACTACTCTAAGCTTTACTTTTGAGTTTTCTTTATATTGTCTTTTTAAACCTCTTTGATATATTTGGACATCTTCTAAATCTGTATTAGATAATGCTGACAAAGAACCAGTAGTCCATTTAGAGTCATCCCAAACCACCTCAAGTCTTGGTTGGTAGATTGTATGTGTTTCTCTACTAAAGAAAGAAAAGTGTCCTAAGTGTGTTGTACTCCCCTCATCTAATGATGTATCAGTATTTCCAAGACTACCAGTTCGTTTCAACATAAACCCTTCGTTTGGATATGTTGAACCACTATAAATCCAATTATTTACTATACCCGATACATCCATCCTAACATCTGATGGTTCATTTGTAAACGATTGGGAGGCTTCTAAGGTATATTGACCATCTGAACCTGTATACCAAGTACCACCTGAAGATGTCATTTCCGAAGTCCATTGTGTTTTAGTTGTTCCATTGTCTTTGTAAAACCATCCACATCCATCTTCAATAGCAGGATTAGAATCTTCACGACCCGAACCATTTTCCCAAGACTGACTTACGGGATATGCATATAAGTTTTGTGACACATTCAATCCTGTTGAGTTTGCATCATAGAGATTTAAATAATAAGTAGGATTGGTTATCAGACCACTATTAATTGATTCTGATATATAAGTTAAGTCAAACTTTATTAAAGCACGAGATACATTTACAACCGTTCCTGCTGCGTTCATATCCTTTCTTACCTCAAGTATTTCATCTAAGCCCGTGTTCCTACTTCCACTATTTTCATAAAGTGTTGTATCTTTTGTTGCGTATTCAAAATAATGCATTTAAATCTCCTTAAACAAAAGATGTACCGATTGAATCTCCAATCGACCTACCTTCTATATCCGAGTTTGGAAACCTCAATTCAAATATGCTCGGATCAAGTGATGGGTAAACAATACCATCTTTAGTTGCGTAGTTAATATCATATATGTTACCTGAATAACCAGCTGTAGAATCAAATTTATTATAAATCAAGACTGGCATATTTTTTGGGTTATCTTGAGTGGGTGGAACAATAGCTCCGACACCATCAACCAATGAAAGTTGATATGCCAACTCTTGTATTATAATCGGTTGATTTATTTGCCATTTATCTACATTAAAAAATTCTTTAACTCTTTCTATACATCTTAGGGTTACCTCTTCTTTATTATATCCTCTTCTTGATATAAATGAAAACTTAACACCAATATTTATAATCCATGCATTTTTTATGTTAATTGCGTCGGTCACTATTCTATATTGGGATAAATAAGTTTTTAAATTTTCCTTGACACCCACATTAAGTTGTGTTAACTTTTTACTACCATCATAACCCAAAACATATAAGTTCATTGCCATAGGATTAGGAAGTTTCTGTATTGTGTTTGCTAAATCTTTTGCCTTTAGCTGTTCAATATTTCTTTCGTCAACAAAAACACCAGAACCTTGTTTAGTTTCAACTTGTAAGTTTGGAATATTTAATTGTTCATCCTGTACAAGATATGCTTTAGATATTGCACCATACTTAGGTGGTAACGAATAAACTCTTGTTATATAATCTTCCTTTGTTACTGAACGACCTTGAGACTGAAAGTAGGCTAAAGCATTTTCTTTTATTTCTTTTATGGGTTCCGCACTCGAACCACCCGTAGAAGGAAATGGATTGTTTACGGCTACTGAATTTTTTATCGTTTCTACAGTTGACGCATTTAAACCAGTTTCATCGAGTGTAAACTGAAAGTTTGTTACATTAGTAATTTTATTAGATGTTACATTGTCCGAAACTCCACCACCATATGAATATTTTATAGTCAATGTAGTATTAGAGGGTGCCTGTCCATAGGCCTCGGTCTTTAAAAAGTTCGAAGGGTCAAAGTATGTATCGAGATAACTCGGACTACCTGGTAAAGCCGAACCAACATTATTAGGGTTAGGTATGATATCTTCATCTGAACTATCACTTATACCACTTCCGAATCTAACCTCTACCTTACCATCACTTCTAATAAAAGTTGTAAATCTTCGTGGAGTCTTTCTAAGTTTTAAAATATAAGGTGCCTCATTACTATATTGTGAAAACTGAGGGTCATTGGCTGCTACATTTTCCACATCTTCAAATACCGTATCTTGTGCCAAAAAGGGAACTTCAGTCCAAGTATTACCATCACTATCGGTACAAGATATTATTTCTAAAAAGTTATCCTGACCAAGTTTTATTCTTGGATATTTTTCAGCGACTCCAAATACAAAATTTTCTTCTACAATAGTACCACTAACAACACCTACTGATTTCTTGGCTAGAAAAAATGTTGGTTGATTTGTTGTTGGTTCAGTTTCATATATACTAATTTCTGTTGGGTCATAAGAACTTGAATATCTAAAGTTAACATTTTCACGAACTCTAAAATTAATATTATCAGTAGTACTCACCACCGTACCTTCACTTATGACAAGAGCATAATTAAAATCAGGTCTAACACTTGTACCCGTACCAACTGCAGGGAGTAGTTGAAACAAATCAACATTTGTAAAAGATGATGTTGCTAACTTTGGTTTATAACCAAATGATTGTGCCATTTCGTAAATACTTTTTGTATCTTCAGCGTACGCTAACAACATTTCTTTAAACTGACTATCCACATAATAAGATAGAACATCACCGACATAGGAAGCCATTTCTATGAACATCATACCAGGTGAGGCTTCATTGAAATCGTTATAAGTATTTGGAAAATATTGTTTAGCAAACTCTATTAGGTCTGCTCTAAATCCCCCAAAATCTTTATTTAGATATCTGACTTCTTTTTGTACTTTTGCCATTATTATCTCCTACTACAAACCTGGTGTATCAACACTCAATGTTATTGTCTCATGAACATTTGGTTGTATTGTTAATGAAAAGTTAATGTTGATATTTAATTGATTTGGTTCTACATCATCAGGTATGACTTCGAGTTTATTTATAATCACATGAGGTAACCAAAATGTTATAGCCTCTTCTATCGTGGAATATAAAGTGTCTAATAACTCTTCTGACATCGGCTCAAATAGTACCTGTAACAAACCACATCCAAAGTCTGGTTGTCCTACCCTCTCACCTTTATTTGTTAACAAAAGATTTTTAATATTACTACTTGTCTGTGTAAGTGTCGTTGATGTACCTGGAAAAAATCCACCAGCATCATTGTAGTCCATCGGTAATGCTATACCAATGTTTATATTAGGATTTAAATCTTTTTCTAAAACACTCAACTAAATTCTCCTATGGACGAAAATGTTCTTTTTTCTTATTCATTGCTTTCATCACACCACTATAATCTCTTGTTAATGCCTTTACAACATCCTCACCAACTTGATCCGTAGAAACTCCTGCATCTTTCATTGTTTGAACTGCTGCTATTTCTCGTTTCACTTCGTTACTTCCACCACCTCGTAGGTTACCATATCCCATAGCTTCTGCCATTTTTGAACTATCAAACGCTCCACCACCCAAAGTAGGCCACTCTTCAGTTTCTTTGCTGTTTGCGGTTTCATTTAAAATTTGATTTAGAGATTCATTTTGTGTATATTGCTTGAACTCTTTCTTCTTAGGTTTTGATTGAGGTATATTCTCTGAAACACTATTCTCTACTATTTGAGTTAAGGATGAGGATTCATCTTTCAAGTTGGAAGTTCGTGCAAACGATTTCTTTCCTTCTTTAATAAATATCTCATTTACCTGTTTCTTAACTTCTTTACGAACCACTAACTCAATTATTTTAATGAGTTCTTTCTTTTTCATCATAGACTCCTATTCTATATTATTGTACTACTGATTACACCTGGTATTACAGCTGGTGGTTTGACAACCGCTCCTGTAAAGAGTGTAGCTATAAAAGATGCAGTAATTATAGTTGCCATACTATCACAAACATCTTCTATACTTCCACCACCCATTCCAACTGCTACAGCTGGTGCTAAAATCGGTGGAACTGACATTACACTTGTTCCTACTGCTGAATGAGTTGGTTTTCCAAAATTTATCATTAAAGCTGCCGCGGCTACAATACCTGATGTAATCTGTGTCATCGTTGGATCTTCCGCGGTAAAACTACTCAATATTGCTGCCTTTAATGGTGCCTTGGCTCCTCCAATACCACTTACCTTTAACTTAAAACCTAACGATGTAGGATCTGGTACGGGTACAGCAGGTGGAGAAGGTGTTAATGCTGGACTACCAATCGGTACTATTTCAGCATCTTTCATAAAATCTATTATGGCTGTTGCCATCCCATCAGCTGATTCTGATTTACTTGATTCACCATCTTGTGCTAGTTTACTATAATTATCAACTAATCCCTTTTTCAGTTTATTTTTATCAAGTGCCACCAATCATCCTACTTTTGTTAATATGTTACATATTCTTGCCCGTATGGTTTCCACCCCAGCCTCCCAAGCAGTAATTAAAGCTTGATTTGCTGGGCCACTACTGATTGGGCCACTTGGGCCGGCACCCGTGGCAATCCCATTTAAATCTAAAATCGTAGTACCCAATTCAACAAAACTATTACAAATACTATCTAATAAATCTGCTAACTCTTCACCAAATACTAAATGTTGTTCCTTAACATCATCACGACCTTTTATGTATATAACAGCTTCATCATTACTACCACCTATTTTAAAGTAACTTCCGTTATGTGTGTAAAGTCCTGCACAATCATCAAGGTGTACATTTGCACCTTTACAACTTTCCAAATGTGCTTTATCATCAAGTGATAAAAAAGATGGACATTCACTTGATAGATAAATTATATCTGTACCACCACCTTGTCCACCTTGACCTAAGTCTAATCTTGAGTTACCTGGTGTGACTAAACTTATTCCTCCAGGTTGCATACTCATATTTGTGGCACCACCTGAGTTCATTTGCATACCATCATCTGCATCTACCGAAAAAACTTTCCTTGTTGAAAATCCAATACCATCTGCTGAAAATCCAAGTATCTTTCCTTTTTTTGTATTAAAGGTTATCCTATCAGAATTAATGGTAATCTGTTTTCCACCCTCTTTTGGTTGGTCATCATTTTGATGTTGAGTCATGTACGAATGGTCACTCGCATTAGTTTTGTCTATATTTAGTTTTACCGACTGGTCGGTTGTCACCCATATTGAACTACCATCGGCGTTTATATCTTCTTTTACAGGTTTATAAGGTATACTTTCAACATCTACCAATTCTTGATTTTTATCAAAGTCAACACCATCTGTAAGTTGACCAGCACGAATAAGAATATTAGGTGAACTCTGTGTACTATCCTCATCATCATGTGCATCAGAAACAATGTTACTTCCAAATCTTATAGATTGACCAAATCTACCCTCGTATGTTATGTCTCCCTCATAGGGTTGTAGTTTTTTAATTAATGGGTCATATCCAAGTGGATTTTCGAGTTCAAAATTTTCGTATTCATAATCTTCTTCTATTGTTTCTTCAGGTCTCTTTCCACTTTTTCCTGGCCTTACATTAGCGTTATGACTTGTAGAAATATTAATAGTTCTCGTAAAGAAAGGTGTATCCATGTAATCTACCGTAACCACATACTCACCTATCAATGGAAGTTGAGTATCATTAGGATGTAGTGGATAGTATATTTGTAAATCATTACTTGTTAAAGGTATATCTAACTGAGATATGTTTCTTCGTGCCTTCACACATCCCATGTATCTATATATCGGTTGTCCATCTGTATCGGTTGGTAGTTTATCTTCTGTATCAAATACAAATACAACCTCTGCAGGTTCTAACTCATAAAAAACATTATCTTCACGAGACTCCTTTTCTTTATTTATAATCTGTCTTACTCGACCACTCGTGGGCACTCCACTTTCACCAGCGTAAGACTTTTTAGACCTTCCCTTAAAAGTTAAGTTAGGATTTCTTCCGAAATATCCCACTAACCTTCTTTAACCTTTTCTATATCATTAGTTATATTATCTGTTTTTACCTGTAAATCAACAACAACATCATCTATACTTTTTAACAACTGTTCTTTTTCCTTATCTGATAATCCAAACTCTGCTTCAGAACCACCCTTATTTTCGTTGGCTATTATTCTCTGTACAATACCAGCCAATTTAACAAGTTGTTCATCGTTCTTAACATTTATTTCTAAATACTCTTTAATCATAGGGATTAATTGAATAGCCATATCCCCATCTTTAATGAATCCTGCAACTTCACCAACTAATGTTTCAAGTTGTGTCTTATTATGTTTGGAATTATCGTAAATATCTTTGAACAATGATGATAGTGATTTACCTTCAAATAGTTCGTAATCGTTTGCCATAATAAAATCCCATTATTTTTGGTTACTATAATTCATAAATAAATATCACTTTTCACAAAAGATAGTCAATATATATGCAAAACTATTTTTTACAATACTTTATAGTTATTATTATGTCGAGATTTACTCGACTACAGAACTGAGGAAGTTAGATATCCCTTTTCTGTTTAGTGATAAGAAACAACAACGGGAGATAACATAATGAAGGAAGTCATAACACTTGTCAAAAGTTGGGTAGACGATGTAGCTCATCTTCTAATCTCTTTTGTAGCCATAGGAGCTGTTTCCGAAGTAATATTTGGAAGTGGTGTCTTTGGTGTAAATGTTATTGGTAACCTAACATCAATCATAAATAAATTCGGCGAATCCGGTTTCGCTGGACTCGTAGCTTTATTGGTGTTGGTGGGTTTATTCCGTAAATAGCTATTATCGGTGCACAGAAAAGGGGAAGTTTATCTTCCCCTTTTTTATTGCTTAGAATTTAAAAAAATCTTTGTAGTCATCAGCGTAAATTTTACCAACAACATATAGTACTACAAAAGTTATTCCTAATCCTATATATAGTTCAATCATATTAACCCTTTATTTTATTTGTAAACTCTGTAAATCTTTAGATACATTTTGTTTCATATAGTGTTGTATGACAAAGGCCTCGACTATATGTGTGAAAAACCAAAAGAAGGTCAATAGTGGAACGAAGATTTGAAAATCCATATTCAACTTAGATATTCCTAACCAAGTTAAAAATAACATTCCAATCGACTTAGTTAAAAATCCCATTCCACTAAATCCCAAACTCATTACACTTCCTCTCTCCACTACTACATATATTCCTACACATAGGTGCATAAGATTCAGAAAGATAGGTGCTAAAACACCTAATAAAAAGTATTCAATCATCGGTACTCCGTTATTTAAAAACTATCGGTAAAGTATACTTTACTCTGACAGGTTTACCATTTTGGATTGCTGGATGATAAGAACTACTTCGTACTTTATCCAATACTACTTCATTAAGGTCAAAATTAAAAGTATCTCTAATGACAGGATTCTCTACTCTTCCATCTTCGTCTATCCAAAAGTCCACAACTATTTTACCTGTTGGGTTGCTTAAACGAATATCGTGTCTGATGTCGTAATATGTAAGTTCGAAAGGTTTTTTGGGTTGGGGTAACTGACTCCTACTTTCAGTATTTGGAAGTAGGTCTTGGGCGGTCAATACGCCCATTAGCATTAAACATGCTAGTGTCTTCATTGTTTTCTCCTTAGTGATAAGATTATTTCCGGTTTTTGAAAAGTTTCACACTTTTCAAAACATAAGTATCTTATATATTTAGAAAAAACACTTTTATTTACTTATTTTGTGTTAGTTTTTTGTTAGATTATTAAACTTTTTTCATTTTGATTTCTAACTGAGATATTAGATTATCAATTTTTTGTAACTTAGGATGATTAGGATTTATCTCAATCATCTGTTCCCTTTTATATTTTAATTTACCATATGCCTTTTGTAAATCTATAAGTGCTAAACCTTTCATACTTCTTCTGTAATACAGATGGTCAAGTGCTTCATCCTCTGCTTCAGCACCACGAACACCAGCAACTGCGGTTATCTGTTCA